>Ga0209062_1001924_pt1 | contig 31210 bp, 24 predicted proteins | sample Coa_R2_2_FD_187158 | JGI IMG/M metagenome (GOLD analysis project Ga0209062, IMG submission 187158) | Surface soil microbial communities from Centralia Pennsylvania, which are recovering from an underground coalmine fire - Coalmine... | ecosystem: Environmental > Terrestrial > Soil > Unclassified... | reverse complement strand
CATGCTGCAGCAACCTTAGTGTGTCGCCCATTCAGCGTCCACAACCCTTAGTTTTCAATGAATAGGACTGAATAGAAATAAAATGTAGCATGCGGTTTCAAAAGGTGTCAAGAAAGCGTCTTTTATGAAAAACGGCGATTTCGCCCGCAATCAGCAGGCTTCCCTCCTCAAAATTGCACTTTCACCAGGATGCTAGTGCGCACAGGTTTGCCGCGCACCCGAGGCGGCTGGAACTTCCAGCTTTTAGCGGCCTCGAGCACCCCTGCCCCGATTCCGCTGGCATCCTGAACGATATGATCGGGTGTGACATTCCCCTGTTCGTCGATATTAACCTTGATGGTCACAAAACTGCCCGCAGGAGCGTTGGCCACCGGAGGCATGTGAAGACTTATGGCCTTCAGGCCGCCATCGATGTTGTATTCCGGAAGCAACTGACCCTTACGAATCGGGCCCTGCCAAGGTCGATAAGTTCCAGAAGTTACGACGGTCACGACGGGAGCGCGACTGGGGGCCGTCGCAACGGGGGGAGAGGAGGTTGAGGCAGCCGGCTTTGCGGCAGCCGTGATCTGCTGAATTGCGGCGGGAATCAACCGCGTAGCGTAGTCGCGTGCGGCTCCGGCGATGGGGCCACCCTGCCGGGCCAACGCCTGGAATTGTGAGGCAAGTTGTTGGAGGCCGCTTGCATTTTTGCCGGACTCGGCCTGAGCGAACTGGTCCGTCAACTTCTGAAAGTCAGATTGTTCGAGGGCGTTCACCTCATTCTCAAGCTGACCTGCATTGCCGCCCTGCTGGCCAATGGAGGCGAGCATCGCTCGGGCTTCTCCATATTGCTTCTGCGCTTCCAGGTTCTTAAACTTCTGGAGGCTGGCTTGCAAAGCGGCCGCCTGCTGCTTTTGCTTCTGCTGGTTGGCGATCATCTCGTCAATCTGGTGAAGATGTGTTTGGGCTGGAGCTTCCAAAGCGCCGTGCTTCTGGACAATCGCCTCAAATTGCATTCTCGCTTGCGCCAACTGGCTGCTGTTTTGAAGCTGGACAGCCGCATTGAATTCCTGCTGTTCCTGGAGTCTGGACTCAAGAGTCGCAAGTTGATTTTTAGCCTGGGGAAGCAGCTTTGACCCCGAGACGTTCAGATTGACAACCTGCTCAAAAAGGTCGCGCGCTCGGCTGTAATCCTTACGCCGGAGGGCGGCTTGCGCCTGCGCGAATTTCTGCTGTTCGAGAGTTGTGAGATCCTGGCCGGATTGCAGAGCTTTGACATTGGCGATGGCCTGAAGAGACTGAGTTTTGAGCGCGCCGTTCAGATCCGCCACCTGCTGGTAAAGTGCGATGGCGTCATCCCACTTTTTCTGTGACTGGGCAGCCTGTGCCTGCGCAAAAAGATCCTGCTCTTTCTTTTCGACTTTCTGAATCTGGATGATTTCCTGCTGAGCCAGTGTTGCCAGCACGCCGTGCTGCGCCTCAATCGTCTTCCAGCGGGCTAAAGCGGCGTCCAACTCGCCTTGCTGAAGAAGTTGCTGGGCTTCCTGCTGAAGCTGTAATTCGAGGGCGGTTGCCGTCGAAGGCTGATGGTGATGATGGCCGAGTTCAAAATAAATCAGGGCGCCCCCGATTGCGATAACAGCCACGATTATCGCTGCAATCACCACCGGCAGCTTGCTCTTGGCGGTCTGGGCGGGCGGCGAGACGGACGCGGCCTGAGGAGGAGGCTGCACGATGGGGCCGGCACGGACGTGAGTTTCAGCTTTAACGCGATCAAACAGTTGCTGGATGCGCGGCTCATTCGGAAACTGTTTGTGAGCGTCGCTCAACACTCGCGTGGCCTGAACGAAATCCCGAGCCTCCAGAAAGTGGCCTGCCACCATTAATTGCTCATCCAGCCATTGCTTGCCGTGCCCAGTCGGCTCGGCAGCGCTCTGCCTACCGGCGGTGCGAAGCTCGGCGGCCTTCTGCCGCGCCGTTTCAAGCAATTGCTGAACCTTCGCATCATCCGGAAACTTCTTTTGAAGCTCTTCAAGGCGTCCAAGAGCTTCTTCATATTGCCCGTCGGCAAGACGATTCTCAGCTTCCCAGATGGCTTCTTTCAGCTCAAAGCTTCTCTCGCGCGTGGTGCGGTCCTCGCGGATGAGGTCGAGGAGGCTTGCGGCGCGACGATTCTTAGGGTCAAGCTGAAGGGCCTTCTGCAGTTCGATTTCGGCCCCGGTCAGGTCACCTTGCTTGAATGCCTTTTCACCCGCCGCAATGGCTTCCCGCGCCTCCTTTTGCCGCTCCCGTTCCTTCAGGGCCGCATCGCGCAGGGCCAAGGCACGCTCATCGCGTGAGTCGAGCCTCAGCGCGTCCGAAAGGACGTGCAATGCCTCGGCATATTCGCCCTGCTTCAAAAGCCTTTCACCCTCGTTCACTAGCTGAAACAGCTTCGATGACGCTTCAAGCGCCTTGATTTCCGCTGTGATCTGGCTCATCAGCGATTTCGCTTCGGCATGAGCGCTGTCAAGCATCAAGGCGCTGCGCACTTTTTCCTGTGCCTTGGAAAGCTCGCCTTTCCTCTTCAAGTCCTGTGCCTGGCTGATGAGTTCAGGAACCAGCGCCTGAGAGAGCGAGGCCTCAATCGGCGTCAAATCCAGCAGAAGCTCGTCGAGGGACTGAGGGCGCTCATCAGGATTCTTTCGCAGGCATCGGAAGATTAAAGCTTCAAGGGCGGGCGGAACCTCAGGGCAGAAGCGCGTGAGCGGCTCAGGGTCTGTATTCAGCACCTTGGCAATCAGCGAGGCGAAGTTCGCCCCTTCAAAGGCCCGGCGATAGGCGAGGAACTCGTACAGGACAACTGCAATCGACCACACATCTGAGCGCACATCGACTCGTCCATCATTCAGTTGCTCCGGAGAGGAATAGTGAACTGTTCCCATAAACACGCCGGTTTTTGTGATAGTCGTGGATTCCAGATGTGCGATGCCGAAGTCCACCACTTTCGCCGTGCCGTCATTTTTCACCAGGATATTGGCGGGCTTGATGTCGCGATGGATGACGCCGTGCTTGTGCGCATGGTCGAGTCCCTGGCAGCATTGCGAGATAATTCGAAGTTTGAGCGCAAGTGGGATAGGATCCTGGCGCGCGATGATTTTCTGAAGGCTCTCACCTTCAACAAATTCCATCGCGATATAGGGTCGCCCTTCGGATTCTCCCAGGTCGTAAATGGTGACGATATTGGGGTGCTGGAGGTTTCCGGCCGACCGCGCTTCACGATAGAAGCGCCGAAGGAGCTCGGGATCGGAAAGCAACTCGGGCGTGAGGGTTTTCAGAGCTACCAGGCGCCCGATCGCCGGATCGCGGGCCTTATAGACCACTCCCATCCCACCCTGGCCGAGTTCGCCGATAATTTCGTATTTGCCGAATTTCTGCGCGACTTTCTGACTCACAAAATCACTCGAACGGAAGTTTCCTCCTGCGGCGCGATCTGGAAGGAGTCATCCGACCACTGGCGCAAATCCAATCAGCGTTTGAGCAACAGAATGCAACCAATGGACTGAAGAGATAAAAGGCCTGCCGGGGCATGTCCGTCTGCCGAGCGCCTCTGGATTCTCCCTTGCCCCTCCAGGCCGACAATTCTCCTTTATCTGTATCGGTATTTTTAAGCTTGAGCATTAATTTCACTCGGCGGTTCGATTTCCGCCAGAATCACCGTAATATTATCCGGCCCTCCCTTCGCATTCGCCAGTTGGATCAAATTCTCCGCCCTGGACCTGAGGGGAGCATCCAAGCCGAGGATCTGGAGGATCTCCTCATCGGAAACTACCTTATAGAGACCATCGCTACAAAGGAGTACCACATCAAAAGGCTCCACTCGTGCGAAGGTCATGACAACATTCACTTCAGGCTGTGCACCCATCGCTTGTATCAGGATGTCGCTGGCATGGCCGCCCAGCCGCGATCCCTCATCATCCCGCATCAAATTGCCCAAAGTTTGATCTTCTGTCATCAAGCTCAAAACTCCCTGGCGGTAAAGGTAAGCCCTGGAATCGCCAACCTGTGCCAAGGTGATACGCCGGCTCTGTAGGACGGCGGCGGTAATTGTGCTGCCCATCCCTTCATAGGCCGGGTCTTTCAATGACTCGTTGTAGACAACCTGATGAGTGGCCTCAACCGCTTCTCGAAGAGGCCTTGTGATGTCCTCATCTTGTGAGTCAGTCTCTGGCAAGCGGCGGAAAAGCTCTTCCCCCAGGTGCTCCACGCAAAGGCGACTGGCGACTTCGCCGGATTGATGCCCGCCCATCCCATCCGCTACGGCAAGCAACAACCCTGCGGCGCCTATCGGAAACATGAGTTCTCCCGTGTCGTGATGGGGAATTTCACCGTCCAGAGGCAGCACGAGGTAATTATCTTCATTATTTTTGCGTTTTCGTCCAATATCGGTTAAGGGAGAAACTCGGATGGAAAGCCCTCCGAGATCCTGAGGACGCGCGCTGAAGAACGATGATGGCGGACTATCTGAAGCCACAAGTGACCCTTAATGATCGCACCAGGGATCCGGCCCGTTTGGAGCCCAATAGCGCCAGCCTGTTGTCTGGCAAACAGCTCTGAAGGGCAACATTAAAGATGCACTTCTATTCAAAGCGTAATCATAGACCTTAGTAATCTTCAAGAGAATAACATGAAAATTAAGAATTGAAAGGGGTCGGAACACCGGTTGGAAGACATCTCCGAACCCTGCAAGGATCTGATCAGTTGCTATGGTTTTCGCAAGGTGGCGGCCGGGAAATAAAGGCCCACAAGCTGCCGTTGCCACCAGTTGCCTGTGGCTCTCCGCTCAGCGAAATTAGTAAAGCGATAATCGTAAGTGAGTGCTCGTACATATCGTGGCGGTGCACTCGGAAAGGGATTTTTGCCCAGAAGCGCGAGGACTTGCGGAGATCCTTCGAGCAACCGAATCATCAGATTTACAAACCAGGGATTGCTGCGATAGTCGCTGAGCGCGGCAAACCACATCTGCCAATCCAGACGCGGCTGATAGGGCGCCACCCATCCGGGTGCCTTCTTCAAGCCCCCGGGCTTGTATTTGAATTGATAATCCTGCCAGTGGGTTCCGTCATTGCTGCCCTGGATGATGATTTCGGGGCGAGTGGTCGTCATGACCGCGAAAAGACCGTAACTGCTTACAATATGGAAAGGCTCAAGCCACCCCGCCGCCTCAAGCGCCACGCGTGGCACACTTCTTGCGCCCCAAAGCGTGGCTGCGAAGAGTGTGGTGCTTCCAGAGAGGATCACTCCTGCCAGCACAGCGAGGCCGATGTGCTTCGGAGCGGGCCCCGGTGTCCGTGCCAGCTCTGGCTGCGGCAAGGCCCGAGCGACTAGAGCCTGGGGAAGGATCATGCGCAGGAATTGATCGTCAAGCAGAAGCAGGCAAAGAGCGATGGTGAGCAGGTTGAAAAAGGCAAAGTTTCCCGTAAAGGCAATCAGAATCTGAAAAGCAATGAGCAAGCCGCAGCCCATCAAACGCAATCGGCGCGGAGCGAAGATCAGAAAGGGCACACCCAGCTCCAGGACGAACACTCCGGCCGTGGAGCACTTCTGAACCCACAAGGGCAACTGGAAGGCATACCAGGCCACGGGTGTTGGCAATGGCTGCGTTTCATAGTGGTAGGCCAGCGCAGTCAGATTGCGCCAGCTCGGATCGTGGCTCAACAGCTTCACACAGCCTGAAAGGAATACCAGTCGGAACAGAAGCCATCGAAGTAACCAGACGACAATTTTCGATGGCGCCGGCCGTGCAATTTTTCCCTGATGCTTTTTCCAATGGCTCTCAAGCCCACTCCAGGGCGCAAGGAAGATGGCCAGGAATCCCGCTTCAAGCAGGAGGATGTCCCATTGAAATGACATAAAGTCCTGACCAACCGTCACCAGCGACAAATAGAATGCCCACAGCGCCAGGAGAAGCGGGCCGGAAGCTATTCCCAGAATCAGCAGCACGGAAACCAACGCCCCGCCGACCGCCAGGAATTTCAGGAAGCCATCGGCTGTGGTAAGCCAGGCCAGAGTCGGAAAAAGGCGGTAACGCTCGGGGCCGATATTCCGGGCCACGGAAGCTAGAAAATCCTGCGCCGGCAGGATGCCATGCGTCCCTGCGAGTCCTGTAATCTGGGGCCAAAGGGAGGCAAAGGCCACAAGATAAACAATTCCCAACAGCCGAAGAAACACCCAGCGCGTCAGGAAATAAGATGGAGGATCGAGCTGGCGGCCCCACAGCCACCAACGGAGCTTATCGAAAAATGGGCGGTGCTGGGCGACAAACCGATAGGTTAGTTCGCTGGCCGGAGCAAAGCCGGGCACGTGTCGATAAAGCCATAATGGCCAGCCGTAGCCCGGAACGTAACTGAGCGTCCGGAAGACAGCCTCGGCGGCGCTTCGAACGTTCCCTTCGGGATCAATCAGTTGCACTGCCTGCTGAAATTGTTTGAGCGGAATTTGAGGAAAGTCCTGACTGACTTTCTGGAAGGGGGCGTAATCGATTCCATCACCGGTGAGCTTTTGCCAATAGTCCACGCAAAAGCGGCAAAAGCCGCACTCACCGTCATAGACCAGGAGAGGCTTAAGCCGCGTTTCAGTCATTGCGCCTTATGATGAGCATCGCTGCTTGGCTGGGCGATAAAGGTCGAAGGCCGAAGTTACGAGACCACTTTCTCTTCCTGCGCGTTCCACACCGTTTTCAAGCCGCGTTTCAGGGCGATGTTGCCGATCCATGACGCGCGAGCGGCTTCAAAGCCAACTTCAATATTGGCGTTCGGTGATTTGCGCGACCGCATGCAGTCCAGGAAATTTCGGACGTGATCGATGGTCCCGTCGTGTTCCGATCGGATGTAAATTTCAGGCTCGGGATAATTCTTGTCCGGCTGCCACTTGACGCCCTCAGGATAGACGGCAAGGTGGGCGCGATCAATCTTCAGAGTGGCTTTAGTACCGCGAAACTCAATGCCACCGTCATCGATGCTGTTGTTCAACGCACCGGTGAAGGTCACCATAAAATCGTTGGGGTATTCATAGGCTGCCGTAATCGTATCCGGGCACTGCCACTTCATGAGGTAGAGATCGCCGGTGGTTGTTGCTGTCAGGGGAGCCGGTTGGCCCATATACCACTGGATAACATCAATCCAGTGAGTGAGGAGATCGGTTAGGATCCCGCCGCCAAAATCCCAGAAGAACCGCCAGTAGATATATTTCTCCTCCGTGAAGGGCTGATCAGGCGCGTCTCCCAGCCACATCTTCCAGTTCAATTCCGCGAAATTGACGGGATGCTTTGCCATCCATCCGCGATTGGCGACATAGTTTTGATACCAATAGGTGTGGATGAAGGTGACTTTCCCCAGGATGCCGTCTTCAACCAGTTGTTTGCCCAGGACCCAATGCGGCCAGCTTCGCTGCTGCGTTCCCGTCTGCACGACGCGGCCCGTCTCCTTCACAGCTTTTACCATTTCTACGCCTTCGGGGATGGAGTGCATAATGGGCTTTTCACAATACACGTCTTTGCCGGCGCGAACCGCATCAATGAGCATCTGCTTGTGCCAGTGATCGGGGCTGCCGATGAGCACTGCATCGACGTCCTTGCGATCAAGCACCTGGCGATAATCGAGGTAGGCCTGAGCCTGCGAACCGGCGAGCTTCTGCGCCTTCAGGCGATGTGGCTCGTAAACGTCGCAAACCGCCACGACCTCGACTTCGGGATTACCGAGAAATACCGTCATGTCGTAAGACCCTCGCCCTCCGCATCCGAGTAGCGCCAATCGAATTCGGTCATTCGCCCCCAAAACCTTCGATGGAACCAACCCTCCCAAGGCGGCAATCCCTGCCCCCGCTACAGCAGTCTCCTTCAGAAATTCTCGCCGCGTCAGGTCGCGGTTCTGTTTTTCCATCGGTATTCCTCCTCATGGGTGTCTTTTTAATAGATGCTTGGCTTTGTCAACCGACCAGACTGCGCATCATACCGCAAGTTGGAGCGATTGCTTACACGATTTTTCTGAGAGGCGCATGGCATGCGCCTTCGTTACTTCCGGGGAGGACGGCGTTCGTCTCCCAGGTTCAAACGGCATGACAACTGCGGTCGTGCTGTGTTACTTATGGGCATGCTTGGGTCATCCTCCATCGAAGGAGATATCGCGTATGGCTGATCAGAAGGAATACCCTGGGATTCAAAGAAGTGCCCTCGACTGCCTCAAGAAAGACCTTCAGTCCATGGGCATTACACCCCCGGAGGGAGACAGTGGGACTATCGAGTATCAAGGCGTGAAGCTTTCCATCGCCTACGGCTCAGCGGATGAAAAACTCACCATTCAGATTTTGAACAAGCCGGCCTTCCTGCCGGAAAGCCTGGTGTGGCAACTCCTGGATGGGCGTATTCAGAAGTGCGCGGGAACAACGCCGCTCAGATAATATGAAGCGAAACGGGCTGAGGGGCAAGTGGGTCGTTGTCGCCTCCAATGATGAGATCGACCCTACTAACGGGCCGGTGTTTTTTCATCAAAAAGTATTTTGTATATAAAATGGCGCAAGTTATATAATACCGAGCATCAATCATAGCGAGTCTAGGAGGAGAAGATCATGAAGTTTCGAGCGGTGCGGCTTTCCTTAAGATTCATGTGGAATTTCATTTGCCTCACGCTTGCGGGCGTGGCGGTGATTTTCCTTCTGCGCGCGGCGCGGATGGGAAGCGCTCCACAGCCATCGGAAAGCCAGCCCACGGAGCGCCGGATCGATCTGGGCATGTTACGTCCAGAATCTCTTTATGGAATCACGGTCAGCGTCAAAAACCCGGCGGCCATTCAGGGGAAGGACTCCATTCATGTGACCATTGCGGACGCCGCCGGGCCCGTAGCGGCCAAGTGGCTGCACAGCGCTGACTTGGACTTTTATCTCACGCTTCGTCCGCGCGCCGCCGGGCACGGCAGCGTGCTGCTTGAAGCGCCTCATGACGGCACGCTCCCGCAGATTGAAGTCTCCGCCAATCGTATTCCGATGGCCTCAAAAAAAGAACCGGCGGTGATCGCGGCTTATCCCAATGGCGACTGGCATCACGCGCAGCCCTTTGAGTTTGGCCAAACGATTTATGGAAGCGCCGATGAGCGCCCGTACGCTCCCGCTCCCGTGGAAGACACTTATGCCGCCATGATCAAGGGCTTTCAGTGGTTTCGCTTCACGTTTCATGGCAAGGAGCCGCGTCTGGCCTATTTCGTGCTGAATGTTACTGACCGGGACGTGCCGTTCGACGTCTATCTCTACCAGCTCAAAAAGAACGCGAGCGGGCAATCGGAGCTTGTTCCTTATCAGAAGGGCGAGTTTGTTTACCAGATTGAATCCACACAGAATTACCCAGGCCTCTACAAATTCCGCACTCGCATTCTCGAGCCCGGCCAAACCTATTTCGTGCGCGTGGACGCCAACCATCCTGCCTATCAACTGCGCACTTATTCTTATCCCATTCCTCCTTATACGGACCCGCACCAGGCGGTACGGACAGGGATGGACTTCCTGATTAACATGGGCGACACGTGGCTCTCAAACACGCCCCGCCGTGGGTCGGTGGCTCTGCGCACCACGATGACGCATTCGGAAACCGAGCTTTGTATTGCCTGCCATCCATCGCAATTCACCACACGCGGCGAGCTTACCGCCATCCGTAATGGCTATCCGCCCGTGCAGCGCGAGGCACTTGAGTTCATTACCGACCGGCTTTACAACAACGCCCGGCCTCTTTATGGCGAACCCGGAACAAATTGGGTGCGCGTCATCTACTCCGCACGCGCCGTTGCCAGCCGCCTGCCGCTTCTCACGCATTGGCTAGAAACCAACGTGACCCACGAGACGCCGCGCCCCGAATTTGCGATTCCTTATGCCAAATTTCTGGAGATTCACTATAAGGACCGCACGAAGATGCCCGGCGATGAAGTGGATGGCTGCGAGCCGGACATCAGCCCGTTTGAAATTGCGGACCAAAGCTGGCAGACCTTTGATTTTCTCTACCGCCAGACCCACGATCCGCAATGGCGCGACGAGCGTGATAGGGTGGAGCGTCTGGCTGTCCCCTACGTGCCCAAGAACATGATCGACCTGAATTGGAAGATTCAGTTTCTGGCGACCATTGGACGGCAAAAATACAGCGCGCAAGTGGACTCGCTCATCAAGCAGCTTTACAGCTATCAGGAACCTGATGGGATGTGGCCCTATCCTTTTGATAAAACCCGCAAGACGGCTGACTTTATTTCCTACCATGCCATCTACGCGCTGGCCTTGGCTGGCCGCCGGCCAGAGACGGACCCGAACCTCCGCCGTGCCGTCGAAGCATGCCTGCACGCGCAGCGCACGGAAGGGGATTGGGAAGGCGATCCAGTTTATCAAGGCTTTAACACGCCGTTCCGTGCCACGGAGTTTGCAGTGATGGCGCTTTCCCAGCTTTATCCGGGGCCTGACAAGCGCCCCGCGGCCCAAAAAGGCTGGGATGACGCATTTCCTGCGCCGCCCAAGCACCTGGCCACAGGCGATCTGCCGCGCCTTCTCGATCAGCTTGACCAGTTCTGGGATTTGGCTCCCGAGTCTGTCCTTAAACAAATCCGGCAGGTATTGGCCACGAATCCTCAGCCACTCGCCCGCGAGGCTGCGGCGCGCGCTTTGGGCCACATGAAAGACCCCGGCGCGGTTGCTGTGCTTACCCATGCCCTCGGCGACTCGAGCAAAATGGTGCAATGCACGGCAGCCTGGGCGCTGCGCAGAATCCTTGCCAGCCGTCCGGCGGTGGCGGACCAGGGAAGCGCGATGCTCACCGAGGCGCTGAATTCCCCTGATGCGCGCGTGCGCTGGGGAGCCACCCGGCTTTTTAACCAACACTTCAAGAACCTCACGGATCATCCGGCGCTGCTGGCCGCGCTGGAGAAGGATTTGAACGACGTGGCCCCCTACATTCGCTTTCAGGCGGCCGCAGGACTGTGGCGTTGGTACTACTGGAAGGTGGACCACCCGGCGGAGCGCAACGGTATTCTGGAAGCCCTGGCCACAAGGCTGGGAACAGAGCAGGATGCCATGGTGCGGCGCGGGCTTATGGAGAGCGTCTATGACGTGCTCGATGAAAATACCGGTTACATGGACGCGTGGATCAGAACGGCGGCGACGCAGGAGGATCGGGAGCGCATCCGGAAAGGCTATGAAGCGGTCGTTCACGATCAGGCTCAGGTGCTGGCGCGTGTTTTGCGCGCGGCGCCTCCCGAAGGCCGCATGAACATCCTGAATGCGATGTGGGATTTTCACATTCGTCACTACGCGCTGCCCGCGCTCAAGCCCGGTCAGGTGGAGATCGGCTTGCCAAAGGTTCTTACGCAATACGTTGAGGGCGTGCCGAACCTCGATCAACCGAACTATGTTTATCCTCCTTATCGGGAAACAGCAGATTTTCGTTATGACTTTCGCAACAGTTTTTATCAGACTCGCATTGGCAATGACAGTGAGTTGATTCACTTCTTCCGCAGCTCCGGCCCGCAACTCGAAGAGGCGCTGATTGACTGCCTCAAAGGAGCTGATAGTGACATGAAAATCGAGGTGCTGAAGGCCGGCAGTACGCTCGAAGGGGCCGGGGACCAGCGGTTTGCGCTCGCAGCACTGAAGCTTTCCATGGACCCGAACCCCGAGGTCCGACAAACGGTGAGCTATGTTTATCAGGATGGGCAGCGCGGTGTGCTCAATATTAATTCTCCAGATATTCCGAATCCTGACCTAGTGAAAACCGTGGTCGAGATCCTGCGACGCGGCGATCCGGGCGCCCGCGCCGTCGTGCTGCCTTTGCTTGCAAGCCTGCCGGATGATTCACCCTGGACGCGCGAAAGAGAAGTGGCGGAAGCTGTTCAATCGCTGATCGAGCAGTCGCCAAGACCGAAGGATTACGCACAGGCGTTGACGGCAGCCTCCTCCTTTGGAAGCCTGATCAGCAATCCTCAGTTCCAGGACCGCGTGTTTCAAGGTCTCCATGATCCGGATGTGGCAGTAGAAAAAGCGTCCGTCGATATTATCCTCGAACGTTTTCTCAATTCTCCGCAGGACGCGAAGCGTGTGGAAGATGCTTTTTCTCAAATTGGGAGCCGACAGCGCAGCATTCTGATCACCGAGGTGACAGACCCGAAGTTTATGCGCCTTCGTGTGGGTACGGCAGGACTTGGAGTTTCGCAGGATGCGGCGGGATTACTGGCCAATAAATACGCTTATGCGAAATACAAAACGCCCGACTTTCTGCAAAAACCGGTCGTCTTAAAGGCAGTGATTGCCAGCCTTTACGATCAGGACGCCAACGTGCGCGCCTCAGCCCTTGACCTGTTGCGCCGCTACAAAGGAATTGAGAACATCCCGGAATTCCGGACCGCCCTGACACGCCTCCAAAACGATCCCAATCCTCGCCTGCAATTGATTGCTGCTAATGTGCTTGGCGGCAAGAAGCTAGCCGAGGCATTGAGCGACGTGAAGCCGGGTTCGGTGCTTGACTATGACTTCTTTGTGAAGCGCGTTGAGCCGATCCTGGCCCAGGCGGGACCGGATGGCAAGGCGTGCGTTATCTGCCATGCTTCCCATGCCATTTTCAAGCTTACGGGGCCGGATGAACAGGGCAAGTTCCTTCCCTCGATGAGCGAGCAGAACTATAAGTATGCCATGCGCGTAGTCGATATCAGCGACCCTCGGCATAGTTTGATTTTGGTTAAACCCACCCACCCGGCGGAAAGTGGCGGGAACATCACGGATTACTATGCGTCGCACAACGGTGGGCAGAGGTGGAAGGGCAACGAGAATAGCTGGCAGTATAAGACGATCCTCGAATGGATCGAGGGGGCAAGACTCCAGACGGCTCAGAACAAATAAGGGCACGGAGAGACTCCATCAGCAGGCCATTTCGAGGAGCGAAGAAAAGGAATCACCACGGGAGTGATGCCTGTCGAATGAAAAAGCGATGAATGGAAAAAAACAAAAAACCCCGAGGCGGTTCTTGGCTCATCACTCCACCCTTCTCACTCGTGTCACGGCCTGGCTGCCGCTCGGAAGGGCACGGTTCGAGGAAGCCTTCAATAGCCGGCTGGATTATGGATTTCGGGCCGCGACGCGAAATTCCAGTTCTGTTCCCGAATGGAGTCGAAGATTGCCTTTGTGCGTGCTGAGGACAGAGCTAAGCCCGGTTTGGGAGCTGGCCTGCACTTCTGAAATCACATGAATGGCGCTGATCGGTGTGGCCAGCGTCGCGCCGGTACGGTTCGACGCTGAGACTCCCGTGACGCTATTTAAGGAACCTGAGGTTCCATTTAGGACTGCCCCGGCTTTGTTGATCACACTTCCGGCAGCAGCCACGCCTGTGTTGGCTGCCACTCCGACGCCTGCTACCGCGCCTCCTACGAGGCCGCCAGCGGGGGCTCGGCCTGCGGGGGCGGGCATTCCGGCGGACATTACTCCACCCCCCATCAATCCCTCATCTCCTTCAACAGTTGCCGCGGGGGCCCGAAGCACAGCATGAATGACGGCATTTAATCGCTGGGTCTCATTCCCTTGAATGAGCCGGTCAAAATCTACAGCGATGCTGGAACCCTGCTTTGCTGTTGCGGCATGGGCGGCGGTCACGTAGCCGATGAGTTCTGCGTCTTTGTGGATTACGACTTTTCCGCGCTGCTTCACGTTCTGAGTCACGCGCGCTGTCACTTTGTCACCGGGCTTGGCGGTGCGCGCATCGAGAGTGGAGGTCAGTACGGCCGAAAACTTCGCCCCGTTCTTGACGTCAAGCGGAGCCAGATGTGAGTTGGTGTTGGCCTGTCCTGAAACTGCTGAAGACGTACCAAGCGCCGCCTGATTGTTCCCTGTGTGAAGTCGGGCCGCGGTGGAAGATTCGGCCTGCACTTGAGCAGAGGTCTGACTGAGACTGGCCTGGGCCATACCCAGGAAGATCAACAACCCAACGATTAGGTAAACCATATTCCTGTTGCTCATCGTCTCCTCACAAATTTAATTCGGCAGGTATAAGCTGCTTTTGGCAATCTTGAGCTCGACACCAAGATTTCACTTACACAACACCTTTGCTCGCTGCCGAAATCCTCTGGAAAGCAACTGTGTTACCAGAAAATATTGACACAACCTCTTGATGAATCGGGAGTTACGATTGAAGCGAGTGGACTATATTGGGAAATCTTACGCTTTGCGCGTAGGTTTTTCCAACAACAAATAAAATGGTGAGCCAGGTTACACCTGAACTCATTAGGACGGCGTGCATTTCATTGACGGAGTGGGGTGCTTATGCTAGTTTCGATTCAGATGAGTGTAAAAGAGTCTGATTGCAATAAGAAGGAGGTTGGTTGGCTTTAACCCTGCTTTTCTGGTCTCAAGGTGAGATCGCACAACTTTTTGCGACCACTGGTATCGTCGCACGAATCGTCCTGCTGATTCTTCTCTTCTTTTCGATTTTTTCCTGGGCTATCATTTTTAAAAAGTATCGCACTTTCAAAAACGCCTATAGAGAGTCCCAGGAGTTCATCCGGATTTTTCACCAGAGCAAAAAGCTTTCGGAGATTCGCGCCTCTGCTGAGAGGCTGACTGCTAGCCCCCTGCCCGGAGTTTTCATGGGGGGATATCGGGAGATTGAGGGACAGGCGACCTATAGCGAGAATCCCGGAAAGCCGCGGATTCGCAGTCTGGAAGCGGTGCGTCGCGCCCTGCAAATCTCCTCTTCGGAAGAGCTCTCGCGCATGGAGCACTGGTTGAGCTGGCTGGCGACCACGGGCGCCGTATGCCCGTTTATTGGCCTCTTTGGAACGGTATGGGGGATTATTGATGCTTTTTATGGCCTGGGCTCGGCCAGCACCGCTTCTCTGCAAAGCGTTGCGCCCGGTATCGCGGAAGCCTTAATCACCACTGCGGCCGGCCTCTTTGCCGCCATCCCCGCCGTGATTGCTTACAATCATTACCTTCAGCGCATCAAAGAATTTGGGGGCATGTTGGATGAGTTTGCCCTGGAGTTTCTGAATATGACGGAGCGATATTTCACATAATCGCCCGCTGAGATGGAATTGCTCTTGTTGTCTGAAGAATGCTTGCTGGCCGATGGCTTTTACGAGTCCTAAAGGAACAACACAGACTTCGCTTTCGGAGATTAACGTCACTCCCTTTGTGGATGTGATGCTCGTGCTGCTGGTCATCTTCATGCTGACTGCACCCATTCTACAATCGGGGATCGAGGTGAATCTCCCCAAGACGCGCACGGTCAAAGTGGTGAAGAGCGAGAAGGTGGTGATCACCATTGATAAAGCTCAGAACCTCTATATTGGAAACAATCCGGTGAACATTCATGCTTTGGGTACTATGGTTCAGCAGAAGCTGAACGGGGATCTAAACACTCCGGTTTATATTCGCGCTGACGAAGCCGTTCCCTTTGGCACTTTTGCCACTGTGATGGATGCGTTGAAGCAGGCGAACGTCACGAATGTCAGCATCGTGACGCGGCCGCTGAACACCACGAAGGGATCGGAATGAGGCAACGACCCTCGCGGAGGCGGTTTCAAATCGCCATTCGAGCATTCAACGGCAGCGCATCAGGATATGGCTACAGCACCTTTCCCACTGGTTTTAAGGCGACATGAGAGTCTGCGCGGCTCGCTGGTAGCTTCTGTATTGTTTCACGGCGGCCTGGTGGTAGTTGCCATCCTCTACGGCGCGCTCCATTTTGGGCATCGCTTGGGCTGGGGAGATCAGTGGGCTAAGGACAGCGCCATGCATGTGAAGATGGTTCCCTCGCTCCCGGGTATTCCTCTACCGACCCCTATGCTCCAAACACAAAACGTCGTTCACACCGAAAGTCCGGGTCTTTACCAGGCCGAGCCTGAGCCCTTGACGCCTCCGCCTCCGCATGCGGTTGAGCTCCCGAAGTTCAAGAATCTTGAAAAGCTTCAGCCGCCTGTTCGCACCAAAAAGCCGACCAATGTTGAGACTCCGCCGGAAAGACGGATGCTCGTCAACCAGCGCATTCAAAAACAGCCGATGGTAATCCCCCCGAACGCCATCCCAACAGGCCAGGGGGGGAATCCGGCCCTGAACTACGGCCAGGTGGTTAAGACGGCCAACGGGGAAGGCGCCGTGCTCGTCAAGGAAGGGGATTTCGGCGAGCTTTACGGCTGGTATGTGGAAGCAGTGCGGAATCGCATCAGCAGCAATTGGCTGCTCTCCATCATTAATCCGTCGATTCTGTCCGCCCGCCGCGTCTATGTTGAATTTGATATCCTTCGGGATGGGACCATTACGCACGTGCAATTGACGCAGTCCAGCGGAATCCCCGAAGTGGATCGTTCTGCTCTGCGGGCAGTCTACGCGTCAAGCCCGTTGGCTGCGCTTCCATCCGGCTACAAGGGAAATCAGGTTCATGTGGTGTTTTACTTCGACTTTCATCGTTAACCGGCAGTTTGCCTGAAGATTGCAGTGGGATTATGAAAATCGAACTCTCATTGAAGGAGCGTGCGGCATCGAGTGTGAAAAACGCGAAAATTATAAAATTTGTAAAACGTTCATTGGTTCTATTGGTTTCTTCGGGAGTGGTTACTCTGGCGCTCATGACGCGTCAGCCCGCCCAGGCGCAGAATAACTGGATTGAGACGGGCATTAACCGCGGCAATCCCATGATCCGCATGGCGGTGGCCGAATTCCCTGCGCAATCTGGCGACGCCAATCTGGGCAACCTGACCAATATCTTCAATCGTGTATTGTGGAACGACCTCGACAACGCCGGAATCTTTCAGATGGTCAGCCGGAGTTACTACCCCGCGAAAACGCCCTCTGATCCTGGAGGTGTGGTTTACGATCAATGGACAAATCCTCCGGTGTCAGCGCAATTTCTCGCCTTTGGTAATACAGCAGACATCAATGGAAACCTGGTAATAACCGCCTATCTTTATGACGTAAAGAATCCGGCCAACCCTTCGGTTCTCGCCAAGCGCTACATCGCCACCTTGAACGAAGTGTCAACAAGAGAAACAGCTCATCGCTTTGCCAATGAAATTATTCAGACCCTCGGCGGAGGGATTCCAGGCATCAATCTCAGCCAGATTGCCTTTGTTAGTAATCGCACCGGCCATGAAGAGATTTGGGTGATGGATTATGATGGGTTCAATCAGCATCCGATTACGAGCTATGGTTCCTTGTGCCTGACGCCCCGCTGGGCGCCGGATGATACGAAGCTTGCTTTCACCAACTATGCCGGAGGCAATCCGGAGATTTCTATTTATTCTTTTATTACTCATCACTTGCTTCCTTTCCCGCATTATCGCGGCTTGAATACGACTCCGGCCTGGTCGCCGGATGGGAAAAAGCTGGCCTTTTGCTCCAGCATGAGCGGCACGCCAGAAATTTATATTTCCAATGTCGATGGATCAGATCTGCAAAGACTCACTTTCAGCCCTAGCGTAAATATCTCTCCGGTATGGAATCCGAAAACCGGCAACGAAATCGCCTTTGTTTCCGATCGCAGCGGCTCGCCGCAGATTTATATCATCAATGCGGACGGCACTAATCTTCGTCGTCTGATCACAGCTGGCGGAGATGCCGTGTCTCCCAGTTGGTCGCCTAATGGTCTTTTCATCGCATACGATTGGGGCGTGACAGAGACAGGAACGTATGACATCTATATTATCGAGATTGCTACAGGAAGAATTGTTCAGTTAACCCACAATGCTGGCCGTAATGAGCACCCCTGGTGGGCGCCGGATGGACGCCATTTGGTCTTTGAGTCCAATCGCACTGGCAAAAGACAAGTTTGGATGATGCTTGCGGATGGCACTGACCAAAAGCCTCTTACAAGCCAGGGCGAAAACTGGAATCCAAGTTGGTCAAACTAGTCGCTGGATTGTAGTTCTCTTCGCCCAGTGCTCACGGCGGTAACCTTTGATCGTAATCAAGGTCGATGTTATCCCTACAAGAGGGGACTTAACTCCAAGCGGCACAAAGTGGATATCCGTTTCTTTTAGCGGTTGCTGAAAGCCTGTACGAATCCAAGCCCTGGGAAAGAGAATCTGAAGAATCTCATAGCCGATCACTTTTAAGGGTTATATGAAGAGCAACACAACCCATCTGTTAAGCAGTTGATAACACTGAGCTTTAATGAGTTCAGCGCTGTCTGACCGCCAGTTCCGAATATCAAGGCTCAATTCAGGGCCACAGTAAGTTGCGTAGTTTGCACTTCGCTGATAAAAAACGTTTTATTTTCTTCTATTTTCATGTTAGTATGTTTTCCCTTGATGTAGTGCTCCGCTTCGATGGTGAGGTGAAAGACCCTACATTACCCGCCCGAAGCAGGTTTTAGGCCCCAAAAATTAACCAAAAGTCACCCGCGAGTCAGGGATTTTTTATTACCGACTTAGGAGGAGAGATAATGGCAAATAGAAAGAGAGTGCTCGCTGTGTTAGTCGGTTTGCTGGGCGTGGTTTTATTGGCAGGCGCGTGCCACAAGAAAAAGATTGCTGCGCCTCCACCACCTGCTCCACCGCCGAAACCCGCAGCTCCCACTGTGACTTTGACTGCGGAACCCAGCACGATTGAAAAAGGCCAGTCATCGACATTAAGCTGGACTTCAACCAATGCAACCAGCTTAAACCTCCAGCCGGGCATTGGGTCGGTTCAGGCACAGGGTTCGACAACCGTTACCCCTCAGGAATCGACCACCTACACAATCACGGCGACTGGTCCCGGCGGCACCGCGACCGCTTCAGCGCGTGTGACAGTAACCACGCCACCTCCGCCGCCTCCGCCGCCAGCGCCTACAGTCTCGGAGGAGGAACTCTTCAACCGCAACATCAAGGACGCGTTCTTTGACTTTGATAAGTCAACTATCCGTCCTGATGCGTCACAGGCCCTCACAGCCGATGCGGACTTCCTTAAGCAGCACCCTGACATCAAATTCACGATTGAAGGGCACTGCGACGAACGAGGAAGCGAAGAGTACAACTTGGGCTTGGGCGACCGGCGCGCCAACGCTGCTAAGAACTTCTTGGTGAATCTCGGCGTCTCCGCAGACCGAATTACGACCATTTCCTACGGGAAGGATCGTCCGTTCTGCACGGAGCACAATGAGACTTGCTGGCAGCAAAACCGCCGCGCTCACCTCGTGTACGGCACTGAATCCAAACAGTAAGACGGCTTAACCCGGAGGCCCTGTCCCAGGGCCTCCGGCTTTTCAATCCTCACACCCTGATCAATCATCCGGCCATTCTTAAAGACCTTGCGCCGCCAAAGTTTACGTGTATCTTCCAAGCCGTTAAGTTGACCCTGCCTGGCTCCGAAGAGTAGACTGAAGCAGGAATGGATTTTCGGAGAAAGAGGTTATACCAGCCGTGAAAAAGCATCTTTTCGGGGTTGCTCTTTTGGCCTTGGCGTTCGTGCTGAACGCGCAACCGGGTTTTAGCGTCAGCAAGGAGATTATCCAGATGATGACTCAGTTGGATAATCTCCAGCAGGAAGTGGAAAGCCTGCAAAGAACGGTCGATACTCAGACCGCAGTCCTCAAGACGCTGGTTGAGCAGACCAGTCAAAACGTGAACGCCATGAAAGCGACCATCGCCAGGATGGAGCAGGCTCAGCAACAGAGTCTGGCGAACACCAACAACCAGATGGATTCCATGACCAGCCAGATTCAACAACTTTCTTCGAGCCTGGATGAGGCCAAGGGCCAGATTGCGAAGTTAAGTAGCCAGATAGCTCAAACTCAGAAAATCCTTCAGACCATCAACACGCCCAATCCTAACGCACCTCCCTCGCCCAATGCTGCTCCGGGGACGCAGGGAGCCCAAGGCGCATCAGCCTCCGCTGCTGGACCCACGCCGACGGGTGACGCTCCAGCTCAACAACCACCTCCTGTCCCCGATCCACAAACACTCTATAATTCCGCTTATCAGGATTACATGCAGGGCCAATACGCATTGGCAATCCAGGGGTTCCAGCAATATCTGCAGAATTATGGCGACACGGACCTCGCCTCGAATGCGCAGTTCTATATCGGAGATTCCTATTACGCTCAAAAAGATTACAGGAACGCGATTAAGGAATATGACAAGTGTATTGAACAGTTTCCAGGAGGTAATAAAGTTGCTGCGTCTTACCTGAAGAAGGGTTACGCTTTGCTCGCCTTAGGCGAGACTTCGGCTGGCGAGCGGGAACTTCGTGCGCTCATCCGCCGCTATCCGAGCACCCATGAGGCGGATTTGGCGCGTCAGCGCTTGCGGAGATTGCTGAGCAAATCCCGAACTCATTAACAGAACCCCTGAAATCAGAACCCAAAACCCCAGGGTTAATAAGTAAAGAAAATGATTCTTTGACGCCGAGGCTTTCTATTTGATCAGGATTTTTGCTGGCGGCCGCAAAAGTCGGAGTTTGTGAATCAGAGGTTTACAAGAATCATCACTCTCTTAGCTTTACCTACAGGAAGTTCTCCTCTCAAAAAATCGGATGACAAAGTCAACATCCCACTTGCGCCCTGAGAGATAGTTTTGCATAATAGCAGCCAATGTCAGGCTCAATAAACAAAGTCATTCTGATTGGAAGACTTGGCAAGGATCCGGAAGTTAAATACACTTCTAACGGATCGCCAGTGGCGAAATTTACGCTGGCCACGGATGAGGTTTATAAAGATCGCGCCGGCGAACAGCAGCGCCGAACGGAGTGGCACAACATTGTCGCCTGGAACAAGCTTGCTGAAATCTGTGGTGAGTATCTGACCAAGGGGAAGCAAGTTTACATTGAAGGCAGCATTCGAAGCCGCCAGTGGGAGGATCAGAGCGGCAACAAGCGGACTGCCTATGAGATCGTCGCTCGCGATATGAAGATGCTAGGCTCCAAAGCCGATGCGGATCGAGCGCTCACCCAGCCGCAGTATGCTGAACATCCTCCGGCTGCTGTAGAACCCGAGCCGCCCATGGATGTTCCTTCACCCTCCGAGATGACTGACGAGGATATCCCCTTTTAGACTGGTCTGCCCATGCTGGAGTCTCGGATGTTCCCACCATGCCCTTGTCATCCTTGCCTGAACGAAGTTGCTGCATGCGCCGCATCATCTCAGCGCGGCCTGCGGACCGCAAGCGAAATGGGTGATGGTCGTTAATCCGGCGATCCGAGCGACTCACATAAAAAGCGACCAGACATGCGCGGAGTAAAGTGCGACATACCGGGTCGGGCGGACGAGCTGGCGCGTGGCGGAGAGGTCGTTAAATTTCTGAGGTGTTTTCCAGGACCGCGTACCCTGGTGGGTCTCCCCAATCCATCCGGTCAGTTCTTCATGGCAGGTGCGCCCGGGAATTCCACCTTCGGGGGTTGCTGAGCGCCGGGGGATGCTTTGAAATAGTCATTGTCGCGCGTAAAGCCCGAAAGGCTGGCCACAAGGTTGTTGGGGAACAAACCGATGTAAGTATTATAGTCCTGCACCGCCTGGTTATAGCGCCGTCGCTCGACGGCGATGCGGTTTTCGGTCCCCTCCAGTTCATTCTGCAATTCCAGGAAATTCTCATTCGCTTTCAATTGCGGGTAGTTCTCCACCACTGCCAGTAGCCGGCCAAGTGCGGCGTCCAGTTGTCCATTGGCCCGAATGCGATCCGCCGGGGTGCGAGCGGCCAGCAGATCTTCCCGCGCCCGAGTCACCGCGCCGAACACGGCTTCCTCGTGCGCAGCGTAGCCCTTGACGGTCGCTACCAGGTTCGGAATCAAATCCGCCCGCCGCTGAATCACGACATCAACCTGCGACCATGCAGAGTTCACCTGCTCCTTCTTGCGCACCATGTTGTTGCGGATACCGGCGTAGGAGCCGCCAAGGATCACCGCAATTACGATCAGAACAACGATGATAATTTGCCATTTCTTCATCACTACCTCTCTGCAAATCTTTCAGTTCGTGCTTCCCACATTTAATGCTTCGAATCTCTTATCTAATTCATTCACCGCTTGCGTGACAGCTTCAAGATAACTTGCAAAAGTGGCTGCAATCTCCAGGTCCTTGGGTTTTCGGTGGCCGATGCGAATCTCATGAAGCTTTTTGAAACTCGATGCGTCGAAACCGAGCAGGACTGCTAGCTTCTCAGCCGCGTCATACTTGGCCGCAGGAGTTTCCTCGCCCAGCGCCATCAGGGCATGACGGAATAGCAAACCAAATGTTGAGGCTGACCGCAGCATGAGCGACAGCAGTTCCTTTCGGCGCTCCGCCACCGAAATATACGCCTGCCGGAGCCGAATCAGATTATCGCGAAGTTCGCGTTCAACCTGGAGCCGGTGGAGCCCAAGGGGCACTTCCAGACTGGCAAAAAGGTCTTCGCCGTATAGCAGGCGACGATGTCGCTTGATTTCAAGCAGCTCAATGGCATAAACATCGGCGGCGCAGCGGATCTCCTCCAGTGTAAAAATAAGCGGAGCGGGATGTCCTTTGCGCTTCCACCATTTTACCGCGTCGTGCAGTTGGCGAAGCTCGAAGGGGCTTGTGCGACTGACCAGGCAGAGAATGTTTAAATCAGAATGTTTCGGGTGAAAATCGCCGGCGGCCGCCGAGCCGTATAGCGCCACCGCTTCGAGATTCGCCCCCGCAGCCGCTTTCAATTTCCTCACAAGTTCGTTGAGTAACTTTTCCATACCAAATTCACCTGAGTCGCAGAGGGCGTCAAATGGGTACTCACCTCATCCGCCTCACCGAGGCCGATCATCTCCGCCGGGGAGATAGGGGCTCGGGATGGGGGAGAACAGACTGCGGTGGCTTTCCTCTCGTCACTTATCATTGCGCACTCGTCTTTTCACCAGCCGCCACTTGCACCTCCACCGCCGGAGGCGCCACCGCCAAATCCGCCAAATCCTCCTCCGCCTCCTCCGAATCCACCTCCTCCCCAGCTGCCTCCCATCCACGGGCCGCCCCACCAGAATCCTCCGCGACGCCAGCGGCTGCCTGAGCCACGGAACCTGGAGCCGAGAGAACTCAGCAGACCAAATCCAGCGATGGCAAGCATGACGATAAGGGGAAGGTAGGGCGCTAGCGGATCCGCAGCATTCGTCGAGTGCTTAGGAACAATATCGTCTAGGGTGTTCTCCAGTTTCACGCCGCTCGATTTGGCAATCACACCCGCAACGTCGTTCGTGAGTTGGAGCATGGCGCCATTATAATTTGCGGTGCGTAGGGCAGGGACCACTTCGCGTCCAAAGCGGCCGACGAGACCATCCGTCAAAACCGGCTCCAACCCATATCCTACTTCAATGCGGTATCGCCGATCCTGAACTGCCAACAGGATCATCACACCCCGGTCTGTACCCTTATAGCCGATACCCCATCGGGTGAACAGATCGTTAGCGAACATCTCAATCGGCTCACCATTGAGCGAATGAACGGTGACGACTGCGATCTGCGCCCGCGCCTTGGTGTCTACCTCCTGGCACAGGCTGGAAATGCGGGAAGCCGTCTCCGCACTCAAAATATGAGCGAAATCATTCACGTAGCCCTGAGGCTTAAGATCAGAAACGTTCTCAGCTAGGGTCAATCGTGAAATTGCCAGGAAAGAGGCGAAGACCAAAAGAAAGCAGGCAAGCCAATCTTGCGGTGAGCGCGAACGGTTGCCTCCTGTCTCCAATCTTCCACGAAGCTGATTCGATGCAGCCGGATACCGTTGGGAAGTCATCTGTTGATAACTTAACAGAATAAGCCTATTTTTCGCATCTGAATTGCGCAGGCGTATCCCTTCAACTTTGTTTCACGTAATCGCAGCGCTCGCCTCGCCGCAATCTGGATTATGCGAGCAGTGACCGGTTTGATAGGTCCTTGTCTGAACCTGAATTCGCATGTTATCCAGCCCACGTGAAAGGATATGACCTTAGCTTAATCTGTGAAAATCCAACTTCGTGCAGGTTGAAATGGTACTGCTTAAGCTGTTTAAAACATGATGGTTAACGTCGAATTTTCCGCGACCTGGGTTAAGCCTTTTGTTTTCAATTAATGAATTCGGACTGGAGCCTGGACGCTGCCACCGGCCTATATGATTTCTCGCCAAGCTGGTAAAGTGAACGGGTGATGCGCAATCGACTTGCCCTTTTCCCCGCTATCGTCGGTATCTTTGCGTTTCTGCTGCTCCTGCATGCTCACTTTCTGCGTCTCCCTTATTTCTGGGATGAAGCCGGATACTACATCCCAGCAGCTTTTGATTTTTACCGCCATGGACGGCTGATTCCGCGTCTCACTCTCGCCAGCGGACATACACCGCTGGTGATGGTTTACCTGGGCTTGCTTTGGCGCCTCTTTGGATTCTCCACGCTTGTTACGCGGGCGGGTATGTTGCTGATCGCGGCTGCCGCTGTGCTTGGAGCTTGCTTGCTCGGGCAGCGCGTGGGGGGGTGGCAGGTTGGATGCTGGAGCGCGCTGCTTCTGGCAATTGAGCCTTTATTCTTTGCGCAAAGCTCACTGGCTTTCCTAGATCTTGCGACTGCCTGTTTTACGACTTGGGCCATCCTTTTCCTGATTGAGAAAAGATTCTGGTCATTTGCTCTAGCTGCCTCGCTTGCAGTGCTGAGCAAGGAGACTGCCGTGGTGATGCTGCCGGTAGTGTGGGCATTTTTGTTTTTTCGACGCAAAAGTGTTGGCCTCCGCGCATGGTGCGCAGCGCTCGCCCCACTTCTACCGTTGCTGGCTTGGGCCGCTTATTACCATCGTGAAACCGGCTTTTGGACCGGCAATCCCCAATACCTGCAATATAACCTCTATTCCGCTTTGACGCCCCTCCACATTCTGCGCAGTCTGCTTGCGCGCCTTTATGAAGTCTTTGTCCAAGGATTCAATTGGCCGCTCACACTTGGGGCGATCGTCAGCCTGGTTACTTCGCGGCATTGCACCTTCGCCTCTGCCAGCACTTGCTCAGGTTTGCTGAATCGGGGCCGGTTCTTTCCGCCCAGGAAAAAGAATGATCTTGGGGCTGCGCCTGAAGACAACGGGTCTCCCTCACGACAAGAAGACTCTGCTCAGCCCTCCGAATTTGTGAGCGATTTGATTCCGCAATTCAACGACTTTGTCTTTCTGGCCGTTGGGTTGACGATGGTTTACCTCCTGATGCACAGCCTGGTGGGTGGAGCTATCCTGCCGCGCTATATGCTGCCCGCCTTCCCAGTGTTTTATATCCTGGCCATCACACTGATCTTGGAATTGCCGGGGAGAGTCGCGCGGGCTGTTTGCGGCGTCACAGCACTTTGCTTCGTCGCCGCTTGGTTTATCAATCCACCCTATCCATTTCCGTACGAAGATAACCTCGCCTATGTGGACTTTATTCGCCTCCACGAGCAGGCTGCCAACTTTCTGAAGGCGCTGCCCGGCGAACCCGTCATCCTGACCGCTTGGCCTGCAACGGACGAGCTGAGGCAGCCCTTTTTGGGCTATGTTCAGCACCCGCTTCGTGTAGCCGCCGTGGATGATTTCGCTGCCTGTGATCTGAAGAACCCCCCACGATTTGATGTGCTCTACCTTTACTCGCGGAAGTGGAACCCGCCCTACAACCTCCTTTTGTCGTTCTCGCCTCTGCGGGGATTTCTGGAGCGCTTCTATGGCTATCAACCGCCCGTTTCAGCCAACGCACTTGCAACTCGCTTGCACCTGAAGCTTCTCCGGAAATTTGAGCGACGCGGCCAGTGGGTGAGGATTTACTCCGCACAATAACATTCTCGGTCGAAATTCGATAGATCGATGCATTTCGCCTAACGCTCAAGGTGAGAGAGCATTTCCATTTGCCGTCAAAAGAGAATTTTAAATCTCAGGTTCCAGTCTATTTAACAAGTGAGCTGGTTTTACGGGGATAGGTGAAAGGGATTGAATACCTTTCAAGTTCGGAGAACGTTTAGGAATTCCGCACATTCGTTGACATTGCAATTTGCCCATGCTAAAAACTAAATGCGCGTAGGAAAGTGGTTTTGTAGTGTGCGTGATTGGGCCTGTGGCGCAGTTGGGAGCGCGCATGACTGGCAGTCATGAGGTCGAGGGTTCGAGCCCCTCCAGGTCCACCAGCTAACTCCTTCCACTTCAACATCATGCGATTTTCCATAACCAGTTAAATTGCATCAACTGTGCGAAAACTGTGCTAAAACGCGCTTAATTCGGAGCCGCTGTGCGAGAACTCGCGGCATGTTCGTTGGCTTGTCGGTCGAGTTTCGCCATGGCCTCCCGCATCATCATTAGCTTCGCCTGGCTATAGCGTTTGAACACCCGCGAATCGCTCTGGCGCAGCATCTGTGTGACAAAGTGGTCCGCAGCCCCGCCCGCGCTCAGCCTCGTGGCGAACGTATGCCTCAGGTGATACAGAGGAAAGTAGGGGACTCGCGCCCGCTTCAGAGTCTTCGCCCAGATCTTTCGGAGTGACGTGATGTGCGGTCGCTTGGCCCTCGGGCTTGACGTGGGAAACAGATACTCGGAATCGCCCGCCAAATGCATCTGGGCCTTGAATGCCACATGAGCGGGTTCGGTCATGGGCAGATCGCCAACTCCGCTTGGTGTCTTGGAGTCAGGGACATGGACCAGGAAGTTTTCGAGATCGACTTGGTCCTTTTTCATGGGCATGAGCTCTTTGAAAGGCCGAAGGCCGGTCTCAACAAGGATCACAATCGCGTTTCGAAGGTACGCGGGAGCGAAGAACTCAATCTGAGTTTGCTCAGCCGCGGTCATATAGTGAGGCTTTCGTATTGACTTGGAAACAGGAACAGGAAATTCGACGGAATTGCAGGGATTGACGGTCAGCCGGCTTTGCTGAACCGCTACGTTGAGCATCTGGGTCAGTACCCTCAATTCCTGGTGGACGGTTGATGGTTTTAGCTTGCCCATTCGACGAATCCCGAGCTTGGTGCGCACGCGGCGATCCGTATTTAGGCGTCGCCACTGGTGATCTTCGATTCCAGCGGGGGTAATCTCCGAGAGCAGCGTGCTCCCGAAGCTTGCCGCCAGCAGTTTGATAGCATTCATATTCTGAAGATGAGTCTTCTCCTGCGGGTAGGGAGGCTTCGAACCACTCTCAAGGAACCATTCGGCTCATTCGTTGAAAGTTAAGTTCTTGCCTGAAAGAATCGCGGGCAGCGTGCCGTCATCTCTGGCGGCGCCCTGAGGAACCGATTGGCCTCCTCACGATCTTTGGTTCCAGCTGACTCCTTAATGATTTGGCTACCCTGGTCACGATAACGAACCCACCAGTAGACCGACTTCTTCCGAGGGGTAAATCGCGCCATCTGTATTGCGCGGCCTTCCTTTTTTACTCATCGATTCCTCCATTCACAAAGAATTGTCGCCGCCATTTTTCGAGTTCGATCAAACTGAACCGAATTGAGCGGCCCATCATTCGAAAATGGGGAATCTGCTTTCGCTCGACGTAAGCATACACCAGCGATGGACTCACTCCAGGAAATCGCGCCGCGGTTTTCACGTCTACCGGCATCTCGTAGCCAGCCGTTTCGGGCCGCTGCGTGGGCTCTGTACTTGCTGTACTGAACTGAACCTGAGCTGTTTCCATGATGGTTACTCCTTCGAAGTGGAAAATCCAATGCGGCGCTTGGGCGGGAGCGGCGCCCGCTGCATCAATTCGCGGATTGCTTCGCAAACCTCGGCGAACCTTTCGTCGTGCTCCGCCAGCTTCTCTTTGAGGTCCCGCAGCTTGCGGGCAAATTCCTGGTGGCTCATTACGACATCGCGGAGGCGGACGAACGCGCGGACGACATACCCACCGACAGCAATTGCCCTGGGTGAATTGGATACCGCTGCGGCCATAAGCGTGCCGAGCTCGGTGAACGCAGCGAGGAGAACTGGCGAGAATCTGAGTTTACGAAGGTCACAGCTCGTGACCACCTCGGCCTTCTCTTCCGGTGCAAGACGAAACATGAAATCAGAGGGGAATCGCTCGCGATTGCGCTTGATCGCTTGGTTCAAAGCCTTCGTTTTGACTCTGTACAGTGCCGCCAAGTCAGTGTCAACAATGACCCTTTGCCCGCGAATCAGCAGGATCATGCGACCGACTCCTTCCATCGGAACGGGAGAGGTCTCTGGGGCATTTGGAGGTCCAAACCTCAGAACCGAGCTGCGAGGCTACCACTGCGGCCGTTGCGTCAACCAGCGTGATGGGCTGGTTCAGCTAATGTGGCGAGCTTGTTTGCCGCTTCGCGGTAGTCTTCAGCGGTGGGGTCTATCAATGAAGCTTTTTAGGGGAACGTGCATTGGCTATTCGCGCTATGAATGCTAATCATTCATGATATGGATAACACTTATCTACCGCGTCTGCTCCAGAGCCCGCTTGCTGGCCACCTCCGGACGATGCCTGCCGTCGTCGTCACGGGTGCGAGGCAAACAGGCAAGAGCACGCTGGTCCAGGCGCTTGTTGACGGAGAGCGCCGGTTCCTCACCCTGGATGACCTTGACGTCGCCGGCTTGGCCCGCAGCGACCCCGAGGCGCTTGTGGGAGGTTCGGCTCCGGTGACGCTGGATGAGGTGCAGCGCGAGCCGGAGGTTTTGATCGCTGTCAAAAGGGCGATCGATCGCAAGCGTCGGCCCGGTCAATTTCTGCTAACGGGATCGGCGAATCTCTTACTGATGCGCCGAGGGTCTGAATCGCTGGCCGGGCGAGCGAGCTACCTGGCGCTTTGGCCGATGACCCGCCGAGAACAGGCACGCCTGGGCCGATGCGGATTATGGGAGGAACTGCTCGCAGCCGACGAGCGCAACTGGATTCGCGTGCTTCAGCAGGCGAAAAGCCACCCGGAAGATTGGAAGAGTTTCGCGCGGCGCGGCGGCTTTCCGGTGCCCGCCGTGCACATGAAGTCGGCCTCCGATCGCGCCGTGTGGTTCGAGGGTTACGTGAGAACGTATCTGGAACGCGATCTTCAGCAGCTTTCGTCGATCTCTTCGCTCCCGGACATGCGTCGACTCATGCGGGCGGCAGGGCTACGCCTGGGCCAGATGTTGAACCAGACGGAATTGGCGCGGGACGTTGCTATGCCACAACCAACGGTTCACCGATATCTGAACTTGCTCGAAGTCTCATTCCTGGTGATTCGAATCCCGGCGTACGCCGTGAGCCGGACCAAGCGGTTGATTAAGACGCCGAAGCTTTATTGGGGTGACACGGGGCTGGCCTTGCATCTGGCCGGAGACGCCGAGCCCGCGGGCTCGCACTTGGAAAACCTGGTGCTTCTCGATTTGGTCGCTTGGCGGGACGCGCGGTCGGAAAGGGCGGAAATTCTTTACTGGCGCACAGCCGTGGGCGAGGAAGTTGATTTTGTGATTGAGGCAGGTCGGAGCTTGCTGCCGATTGAAGTGAAGGCGACGACGCGGCCCCGCCTGGGTGATGCTGCTGGTCTCCGCGCCTTCAGGCGGGAATACCCGAAGGCCGCGCGGCGTGGGTTGCTCCTTCACGCCGGCAGTGTCTGGAATGGCTTGGTGATGACGCGCTGGCCGCGCCCTGGTGGATGGTGCTGTAAAGAATTCCCAAAATGGATCGAGAACTACAGGTTTCAAACGAGGTACGCAATGAACATCGAATGTCCGAGATGCGGATCGACGGAATTCAAGAAGCTCTCGCTAATCCATGCTGACGGTCTCTCTGATCTGAACGCTCGCTCAGGCGGCTGGGGGCTTCTCGTCGGCAGCGGCGGGGCGGATCTGGGTTTCGGGAAGGTCAGAACCAAGGGCCAGATTCAAACAAAGTTAGCGCAGAACGTTTCCACGCCGCAAAAGTATGCGGGAAGGTTCTGGTAAGGAGGTCCGACTTCGACTCTTATCTGGAGAGGCATTGGATCAAACCCTTGGAGGAAATCAACCTCGATTCGCGGCTGAGAGGGTGCAAAGGGAAATCGAAGTGTGTCCCGCGCTCGGGCAATTCGGTCTTGAAAGGAATGACACATCCCCGACTTTCGCCTCATACTCGGCCCAATGGCTGAACGAGCACACGCGACTAAAATGCAGGCCTTCGACCGCAGGTTTTTATGAGCAGTACCTCCGCCTATACGTACTGCCTTCTTTTGGTGCTTCACGCTTGAACGAGATCAGCCGGCAGAAGGTGAAGGACTTAGTGGAGTCGTTAGGCAAGCGTGGTCTTGCCAAAAATACCGTTCGTCTCGCACTCACCGCAGTCCGCTCAGTTCTCGACGCAGCGATGGAAGACGGCCTGATTCTAGCCAACCCTGCTGTTCGACTCGGCAGATTCGTGAAGTCTCAAAAGCCTGAGCACGAAGCAAGGGCCTTGACCGCCCGGGAAGCCAGGCAGTTATTGCGCACCGCAAAGGAATGGTGTCCACAGCACCATCCCATGCTGCTTACGGCAGTGCGGGCAGGTCTCCGGCGCGGCGAATTAGTCGCCCTCAGATGGGGATATTCAGTTTAAGCCGTGATCTCCGTACTGCCCTTCTCGATCTCCGAGACCAGCGCCTCGTTTCTGCATTCGCCCGCGGCGAACAAAGCATTGCGGAGAGTCTCGTGTTTCCCTCGCAATCTGGAACAGTGCTCAATATGAACAATTTCATAAAAAGAACCTTTGTGCCTCTAGTCCAGCGCGCCGGGCAACGAAAGATGCGATTTCATGACCTGCGTCACAGATTCGGAAGGCTTCTTATCCAGCAGGTTGCCAGCCTCGCCTACGTAAAGGAACAGATGGGGCATAGCTCCATTCAGGTCACCGTAGATACTGACGGTCATCTGGTGCTAGGTGGCAATATTGAGTGGGTAGACCGTCTCGATGACGGGATAAGTCCGCAGGAATCCGCAACTCCCGCGCAACCCGCGCCTTCGGCTGCCGGCGATGAAATGCTGCAAGTTCTTGGATATGAATGGCTGGGAGGCAGGGATTCGAACCCCGATAGGCAGATCCAGAGTCTATCTGCGCCCCCTGATTCTAAAGGGAATCAACAAGCTAACTCGGCAAATCCCGGCAAAGTCCGGCAAAATCCGCAACACAGCCGCAACAAGAACAAACTCCGCGAAGCACCGCTCGGCGGTGAGGCCGAGAATCCAAACCCTCGACACCATGAATGAAAGATGAATCTACCATGATGATGAGGAGGAATACCAACAAGAAGAAGAACAACAAGGCGAAGAAGATAATGATGTAAATGACGACGATGGAGACAGCGACGACGGAGAGGCAGCGGCGACAGGACCTGCATGGACGGAGGCGCATAAGGTGGAAGTAGTCGTAATACTACCCCTTTTGGGCCTTTT
>Ga0209062_1001923_pt1 | contig 31213 bp, 30 predicted proteins | sample Coa_R2_2_FD_187158 | JGI IMG/M metagenome (GOLD analysis project Ga0209062, IMG submission 187158) | Surface soil microbial communities from Centralia Pennsylvania, which are recovering from an underground coalmine fire - Coalmine... | ecosystem: Environmental > Terrestrial > Soil > Unclassified... | reverse complement strand
GCTGCTTGGGCTGCAGCGCCCGCGACATCGGCCACAGCCGCGTCCCCGAGCCCCCCGACAGGATCACCGGATGGATCAGCCCCGCCTTCCCTTGCCTCGCCGCCATGTACTTATGCTCCTGGTATCACCGAGATCGTCGCCTGCAACGCGCGCCGCCGAAACGGCGGGCGCGCCCAGCCATTATCGCACAGGCCCGGCGGCGAAGGCGATTCCCCTCGGCGACGCCTCGGGGTTCGACCGAGGGTCAAGCGTGGACGGCTTCGGCGGTCTCGCGGAAATAGAAATCCTTGTCGAGCTGGCGCGTGGCGAGGAGATGCTTGAGCTGCTGGAGGCGGGTGAAGGCGCGATAGGTGAAGACCTCCCGGGGCATGGCGATGTCGGCGAAGATATCGTGGAGCTGGCGCGCGCCGCGTTGGGCGGTCCAACGGCACCGGAAATCGGGGAGGTGACGCCGGATCTTCTCGAAGGAAACTCGGTAGCTCCGGGTGTCGCCGCCATTGCTGCCGAAGCTCAGGGCGCAGCCGGGAAACGCGGCGGCGACGATCTCGCCGATCTCGCGGATGCGATAATTCTGCTCATCGCTGCCGACATTGAAGATCTGGTTATGCACCGCCTCGCGCGGCGCTTCGAGCGCGAGCCGGATCGCTTCGCAGATGTCGTTGACATGGACGAGCGGCCGCCAAGGCGTGCCGTCGCTCGTCATCTTGACCTCGCCCGTCGTCCAGGCATAGCCGCAGAGATTGTTGAGGACGATGTCGAAGCGCATGCGCGGGCTCGCGCCATAGGCGGTGGCGTTGCGCAGGAAGACGGGCGTGAAGCTGTCATCGGCGAGCGCCTTGACGTCGCGCTCGACCAGCACCTTGCAATGGGCATAGGCGGTTTGCGGGTTGACGGCGGACTCCTCGGTCCTGGCGTGATCGCCGCCCGCGCCATAGACGCTGCATGAGGAGGTGTAGATAAAGCGCCGCACGCCGGCCGCCTTGCAAGTGAGCGCCAATTCGACCGAGCCGCGGTGATTGATGTCATAGGTGAGCTTGGGATCATGCTCGCCCAGGGGGTCGTTCGACAGTTCGGCCAGATGGACGACGGCATCGAATTCCACGACATCCGCGGCATCGACCCGGCGGACATCCTTGGTGATCACCGGCGGCCGCTGCCTTCCGTCATCATAGAGCCAGCCATTGCGGTAGAAGCCGCAATCGAGGCCGATGACGGAGTGACCGTGATCGCGGAGCAGCGGTCCCAGCATTGCTCCGATATAGCCATCCGCTCCGGTGATCAGCACTTTCATGCGGCCGCTCCGTTGACTCATCTGCTGCGTTGAGAGATCTGCCGGCGCGCGAAGCGAGCGGTAGGCGTGAATGTCGACCCTGAAAAGAAGCTGCGAGTTGAACGCTTTAGGAGGCGCTTGGTTCCGCTCGGCCGGGCGACTCTGACAACCGGCGGCAAGGCTTCGTGGCGCGAGCGCTATCGAAGGAAGACGCGCAGATTCATGTCCGGCCGGCGGCGCCGGCCTTCACCATCTCTCCCTCGGCGGCGGCGAGAGGATCACAGCGCCGCGCGCGGCCGACCCGGGCGACGTGCCGGCGCACCGGCAAAGGGCATGATCGTTGCGGAATCAGAACTATCGAGCGCCTTCAACTCGGCGCGGCAACGTTCGAGCACCTGCAAGTCGCGCGCATCTTCGCGGTCGCTCACATCCATATAGCTGATCTTGATCTCAACGAGATCGAGCAGCATTTCTACTGTTCGTTTCGACAGAGACATTCTTGCCTCCTTCCGTGCCTCGCCCGCCCATCATCGCGGCGCTTTTCTTAAAATGCCGTAAAGCGCGGTAAGGTTGATAAGATCGGGCAGCGCGTCTCGCTTTCGCCGCTTCGACCGCAATTGACAGGGGCTCTGCCTCGCCGCTACAAGCACCTCGGCATACGCCGTGTCGCACCACTCAACGGTGGAGGGGTGGCCGAGTGGCTGAAGGCGGCGGTTTGCTAAACCGTTATAGGGTCTAAAGCCCTATCGTGGGTTCGAATCCCATCCCCTCCGCCACTTCAGAACAGAACCGCGAACGCCGGGCGCAGCCGGCTTTGCGCTGGCTGCAGCGGTCAACGTCCGACGCAGATTGATCTTCCAGTCTTTGATGCGAACTTGCCGGTGACAAAGATCACGCCGCAGTAGTACCGAGCGGTGTCGCACGCTCGATCCGTTCGCGCTCGCGGGGATTGTTCATCGCCTCCCACAAATCGCTGCGCCGCTGCACGTTCAGCCAGAAGTCAGGACTGTTGCCGAACACGCGGGCGAGGATAAGCGCAGTCGCGGCCGTCACGGTCCGGCGGTCGTTGCACAGCTCATTGACGTGCTTGCGCTGAACACCCATCGCCTCCGCCAGTGCGGCCTGGGTCAACCCCATGGGCTGCATGAACTCCTCAACCAGGATTTCGCCGACCGTGGCCGGCTTGCGCTTCGTCGTCAGCATCGTTCGCCTCATCTGTAGCTGTGGTCGTCGAGATAGACGCTTTCTGCCTCACCACGGCTGCCGTCCCACCGGAAGATCAGCCGCCACTGACTGTTGACACGGATCGAGTGGAACCCCGTCAGATTGCCGCGCAGCTTCTCGAAGCGATTGCTGGGCGGCACCCGCAGGTCCTGATCGCTCGTCGCGTCGTCGATCATCTGCAGCTTGCGAAAGAGCCGGCTTTCGAGGTCGGACGGGATGTGCCGCGACCGCGTGTCCTCGACGAAGAAGGCGCGCAGCCACTCGTCCCGAAAGCTCACAATCACGCAGTTGCTCCTTCAGTGTTCCTATGTACCACTCTTCGGTACACGGTGCAACCGCCATGAGCTGCATGAACAGCGCCGGCGAGATGCTTGCAGAACGGCGCATGTATCCTTACTCTTACCGGTAAGAGTAAGGAGGCGATCCGTGCGCATCACGTCGAAAGGGCAGGTGACCATCCCGGCTGACATCCGTGAACGGGCGGGCTTGTTGCCTAATACCGAGGTGGAATTCGAGTTCGATGGCAAGGTCGTACGCATCGTTCGCGCCAAAGCTGGCAAGAAGGATGGCCGCGGCGCTCGTCTTGTCGCCCATCTGCGGGGCCGCGGCGATGTGACCATGAGCACCGACGCTATCATGGCGCTAACCCGCGATGACTGAATGACGGCCGTATTGGTGGACGCCAACGTCCTTCTCGACGTCATGACGGAAGATGCCCGTTGGCTCGCGTGGTCCGCGGAAGCTATCGGACGCGCCGCCGACCGGTATCGCCTCGTCATCAATCCGGTCATTTATTCCGAGGTCTCGCTTCGATATTCGCGCATCGAGGATCTCGACGCTGCTCTGCCGAAAACCATGTTCGACCGCGAGCCCATTCCGTACGAAGCCGCCTTTCTCGCAGGCAAAGCGTTCTTCACCTATCGGCGGCGAGGCGGAACGAAGAGTTTGCCGCTTCCGGACTTTTTCATAGGGGCCCACGCGGCTGTTGCCGGCTATTCGCTGATGACAAGAGATGCGGCGCGCTATCGGACCTATTTTCCGAAGCTCTCGCTGATTGCCCCGAATGGACCTTCGACTTCAAAATAGGGCTAAAGCGTAGACATAGTGTTCATCTTCGTCGGTCGCGGCCCGCCACTTTCGCGTTGGCGTTGGCATCGCGGCCCTCGATGGGACGATGAGGCATCGATGCGTGAGCCTTCCGCTCTGATCAGTACCGCGGCGCTCGCCCGCGATCTCGGGCGCGGCGACCTCCGGATCTATGACTGCACGACTTATCTGAAACCGACGCCGCCCGGCAGCGACGATCCCTACATCGCGGTGCCCGGCATCGAGAGTTTCACTGCGGCGCATCTTCCCGGCGCCGATTTCCTCGATCTCCAGGGCGAGTTCTCGGATCAACACACGCGGCTTCGCTTCATGATGCCGCCCGTAACGCAGTTGGCGGCCGCCTTCGGCCGCCATGGCATCGGCGACGGCGCGCGCGTCGTGCTCTACAGCATCGGCACGATGATGTGGGCGACGCGCTTCTGGTGGATGCTGAAAGCGCTCGGCTTCGACAACGCCGCCGTGCTCGATGGCGGCTTCGATAAATGGCAGGCGGAAGGCCGCCCGGTCGAGAGCGGCGCCGCCAAAGGTTACCCACCCGCGCGGTTCGTCGCGCGGCCGAAAGCCGGGTGGTTCGCCGGAAAGGAGGCGGTGCTTGCGGCGAGCCGCGATGGTGGCGCGCTCATCGTCAACGCACTCGGCGCGCAATATCACAAGGGACTCGAGCCCAGCCGCTACGGCCGCCCCGGCCGCATACCGGGCAGCGTCAACGTGCCGGCGGAGAGCCTTGTCGACCCCGAGACCAAGACATTCACCTCGCTCGACGATGCCGCGGCGAAATTCGCCGCGGCGGGGCTCGCCCAGGAGAAGCGCGTGATCGCCTATTGCGGCGGCGGCATATCGGCGACCATCGATCTCTTCCTGCTGCATCAACTCGGCTTCGATCGCCTGTCGCTTTATGACGGCTCGCTGGGCGAATGGGCCAAAGACGAGGCCTTGCCGATCGAGCGAGGATGAGGGCGCGCCGTCGCCGGGTATAGATCGCTCCGGCTCTCCCTGAAGACGGGGGATATCCCGATCTTTCGCCTCATTGCCGCGGCGAAGCTCATAAGTGCTTGCGCTTTCTCTCGGAGTTGGGCCAAACTGATTCCGTAAGGAGTCCCCGTTGCGGGCCCGAGAGGGGCGTGGGCGGGGATGTCCGGATAGCGTTGGCGGCAGCGGCGCCGCTGAAAATACGGGCACAAACGCCCCACGTGGTCTCCTGCGGGAGAACGCGTGGGGCGTTTGTGCTTTTCGGCTTCGGCAACTGGAGGGAAACCGATGACTAGTCGAAGAAGAGTATTGAAGGGCTCCGCCGCGGGACTGGCGGGGATCCTGGCGAGCGGCGTCGCCCCCTACCATTTCCTGCGGAACATCGCCAAAGCGGCGGAAGGCGACACCATCAAGGTCGGCATCCTGCATTCGCTGAGCGGCACCATCGCCATCATCGAGAGCTCGCTGCACAATGCGGAGCTCCTCGCCATCGAGGAGATCAACGCCAAGGGCGGCGTCCTCGGCAAGAAATTGGAACCGATCGTCGAAGACCCGCAATCCATGGTGCAGGTCTTTGCCGAGAAGGCGAAGAAGCTGCTGCTCGAGCAGAAGGTGGTGGCCGTGCTCGGCTGCTACACCTCGGCGAGCCGCCAATCGGTGCTGCCGATCTTCGAGCAATATAACGGCGTGCTGCTCTATCCGACGCTCTACGAGGCGCAGGAATGCAGCAAGAACTGCTTCTACACGGGCGCGGTGCCGAACCAGCAGCTCGACGATTTCGTGCCGTGGATCCTGAAGACGCTCGGGCGCAAGAAATTCTACCTGATCGGCGCCAACTACATCTACCCCAAGGAGACCAACCGCGAGGTCAAGGCGCTGTTGCAGAAGCACGGCGGCACGGTCGTGGCCGAGGAGTACTCACCGCTCGGCGCCACCGAGTTCTCGACCAACATCAACAAGATCGCGTCGAGCGGCGCGGATGTCGTGTTCTCCGACCTGGTGGGCGACCAGATCGTCGCCTTCTACAAGCAGTTCAAGGAATACGGCATCACCGCCAAGGACATCCCGATCTGCACGCCGATCACCACCGAGCAGGAGATCGCGGCGATGGGGCCGGAGAACGCGGTCGGGCACTACACCTCGTTCAACTATTTCCAGAGCGTCGACACGCCCGAGAACAAGTCCTTCGTCGAGCGCTACAAGGCGAAATACGGAAAGAACGCGGTGACGAACGCGGTCATGGAAGCGGCCTATTTCCAGACCTACTTCCTCGCGCATGCGATCGAGAAGGTCAAATCGACCGATCCCGACGCGCTCATCTATGAAGGCCTGCCCGGACAGGAGTTCCAGGCGCCGCAGGGCAAGGTGAAGATCGACGAGAAAAATCACCATACCTGGCTGTGGGCGCGCATCGGCAAGGCCAATGAGCAGGGCCAGTTCGACGTCGTCTGGAAGTCGGAAGACTGGATCCGGCCGCAGCCCTGGGTTCCCTACCTCTATCCCAACAAGACCTGCGACTTCACTGATCAGCGGGTCAAGGATCGGCTGAAGAAGCCATGGGCCGAGGAGAAGAACCGGTCGGGCACGATCGATCTCAAATCGTAAAGGGCGGCGCGGCGGCGGGCATCGGGCCTGCCGCCGCGCGCGTCATCGCGGATTTGTCCGGCCGGAAACGAGCCGGGCCGACCATGGATAGGAAGGCAAGCTGCGAGCGCAGCATGGCAGGCCGACAATGATGCTTCAGTCGATCATTACCCAATTTCTGAGCGGCTTCAGCGTCGTCGCCATTCTGGTCATCGCCGCGCTCGGACTCGCCGTCATCTTCGGCGTCGCCGGCGTCATCAACATGGCGCATGGCGAATTCATCATGATCGGCGCCTATACCGCGGCCGTGGTCGGCAAGCTCGGCGGCAACACCTTCATCGCCATCCCGGTGGCCTTCGTGGTGGTCGGCCTGCTCGGCCTGCTGATCGAGCGCGGCATCATCCGATGGATCTACGATCGACCTTTGGAGACGCTGCTTGCGACCTGGGGCGTCGGCATCATTCTCCAGACGGTCGTGAAGCTGATCTTCGGTCCCGAGCTCTACTATGTCGGCGGGCCCAAGGTGCTCGAAGGCGGTTTCCGCCTCATCGGCCGGCTGCCGTTCCCCTGGTATCGGCTCTTTTTGATCGTGATGGCGATCCTGCTGCTGGCGCTGGTGTTCGTCGTCATCTTCAAGACCAATTTCGGCCTCAAGGTGAGGGCCGTCCGCCGCAATCGCACGATGTCGGGATGTCTCGGCATCGACACCGCGCGCGTCGACATGATGATCTTCGTCTTCGGCTCGGGCCTGGCCGGCATTGCCGGCGCGATCCTGGCGCCGATCAAATCGGTCTCGACGGCCATGGGATTTCCCTATGCCGTCGATTCCTACATGGTCCTTGTGCTCGGCGGCGTCGGCAATCTCTGGGGCGTTCTGGCCGGCGGGGGTCTCATCGGCGAGGCCGAAACCATCCTCTCCTTCATCTTCAACAACGTCATCGGGCGGCTGCTCGTCTTCCTGTTCATCGTCATCATCATCCGCGTCGTACCGCGAGGCATCTTCGGCTACTACGAGCGGCGGTGACCGGGAAATGACGGCAGCAGTTTGACAAGGGAAAGAGTGTCGTGAGCGCTGTGAGAGAGAGCATGCCGAGGACGGCCCGGACCCGCAGCATCCATCGCGCGCCGCTCATACCGCGCTGGGCGCTCATCGGCGGCGCCCTGGTCGTGGCATTGATCGGCGCCTACCCCTATTACGGCACGAACGCCTATGTGCTGTCGCTGCTGGGCAAGTTTCTCTGCTATGCGATTTTCGCGCTGAGCATCGATCTCATCTGGGGCTTCACCGGCATCCTCAGCCTGGGGCAGGCCGTCTATTTCGGCATCGGCGCCTATTTCGTCGCGCTGTCGCTCAAGATGAATTATGCGCTTGAGCATCCCACCCGCTACGGCGGCAAGATCCCCGACTTCATGGAATGGAACGGACTCACCGAGCTGCCCGGTTTCATGCAGCCGCTGCTCAACACGCCGCTTGCGGTGGCCGGCGCGCTCATCGTGCCAACGCTCCTCGCCTTCCTGTTCGGCGTCATCACCTTCAAGCGCCACATCTACGGCGTCTATTGCGCGGTGATCACGCTGGCCGAAGCGCTCATCCTGCAGGATTTCATCATCGAGTATCAGGCCTATACCGGCGGCTTCAACGGCATCACCGATTACGGCAATTATTCCGGCGGGCCGTTCCTCCTCTTCATCCTCGCGGTCACGGTGATCTTCTTCGTCGTGGCGCGCGCGCTCACCCATTCGCGCACGGGGACGGTATTGAAGTCGATCCGCGACAACGACGTGCGCGCCGAGTTCATGGGCTACAATGTCGCCAATTACCGCATCTTCGTCTTCTGCGTCTCGGCCTTCATGGCCGCGGCGGCGGGCGCGATGTATGCCGCCTGGGTCGGCATCATCTCCTTCCTCGATGCGGGGCCGATCTATTCGATCGAGGCCGTGATCTGGACGGCGGTCGGCGGCCGCGGCACCATCATCGGCGCCTTCGTCGGCGCCTTCCTGGTCAAGGGCGCGGAGTTCTTCCTCAGCGGCACGCTCGCCGAATGGTGGCAGATCCTGGTCGGCGGGCTTTTCATCTTCGTTGTCCTGGTGCTGCGCGACGGCATCGTCGGCACGCTGGTCAATTGGGTCCGCCGCCGCAGGGGCAGCCTGCGCGCGATTACCGAGGAATCCGACCAGAAGGCGCATGATCTCCAGGTCGATTGGCAGCCGCAGGGCGCGCCGCGGCCCGGCGAAGAAGTGCGCTGAGGCGGGCCAGGCGAAGGGGAGGGAGCGAAGGGCATGGCGAGCCTGCTCGAGGTCAAGGGCCTGACCACCAAAGTGTCGGGCTTCACCATCCTCAATAATCTCGATTTCAGCATCGAGGAGAACGAGCTGCGCGTGCTGCTCGGCCCCAACGGCGCTGGAAAGACGACGCTCATCTGCATGGTCACCGGCCAGTTCAAGCCCTATGCCGGCTCGATCCGCTTTGCCGGAAGCGATATCACGGGATGGGCGCCCGACGACATCTTCCAGGCCGGCATCAGTCGCAAGTTCCAAGTGCCGAATCTCTACGAGACGCTCTCGGTGTTCGACAATGTGATGGTCTCGCTCAAAGGGCGGCGGCGGGTTTTCTCCACGCTCTTCCAGCGCGTCAACGCGCAGGAGCGCGACCGCATCTGGGAGATTCTCGAATTCATCGAGCTCGCGGACAAAGCCAACGAGCCGGCGGATGCACTGTCGCATGGCGAGCGCCAGTGGCTCGAGCTCGGCATGCTCATCGCGTCGGACCCGAAGCTGCTGCTGCTCGACGAGCCGACCACCGGCATGACCGAGCAGGGCAAGCACAAGACGGCCGAGCTGATCCGCAAGATCGCCAAGTCGCACACGGTCCTTCTGGTCGAGCACGACATGCACATCGTCCGCCAGATCGCTGAGCGCGTGACCGTGCTGCACCAGGGGCAGATGCTTGCGGAGGGCCCGCTGAGCGAGGTCATGAACAACGAGACCGTGCGCGAGGTTTATCTCGGAAGGGGCAAATTCCAGTGACGCTTCGCGTTCAAGACATCGATACCTATTACGGCACGAGCCACATCCTCCATCGCGTGTCGCTCGATATCGGCGATGGCGAGCTTTATGCCGTGCTCGGCCGCAACGGCGCCGGCAAGACGACGCTGTTGCGCAGCATCACCGGCGTCAACCCGCCGCGATCCGGCGCGATCGAGCTCGACGGGCTCGACATCACGCGGCTGAAATCACATGAGCGGGCGCGGCTCGGGATCAGCTATGTGCCGCAGGGGCGCGAGATCATCGCCGACATCACCGTGGCCGAGAACATCGATGTCGCGCTCCTGGGCAAGGGGCGCAAATCGGGGAAGATACCGGATTTCGTCTTCGACTATTTCCCCGCGCTCAGCTCGTTGGTCAACCAGAAGGGCGGGACGCTCTCCGGCGGCCAGCAGCAGCAGCTCGCCATCGCCCGGGCGCTGGTGCAGGAGCCCAAGCTGCTGCTCATGGACGAGCCGACCGAGGGATTGCAGCCTTCGGTGGTCGAGGAGATCGACACCATCATCAAGCGCATTCCGGCCGAGCGCGACTGCGCCGTCCTGCTGGTCGAGCAGAATCTCGACTTCGTGCGCGACATCACGCAAAAATTCGCGATCCTCGACACCGGCCGGATCGTCGCCGATGGCAGCATCGACGACCTCACCGACGATGTCGTGCGGCGACACCTGGCCGTCTGAACGATCCTTGGGCATTGTGCGCCGCAAAAATGGTTGAGCATCGCCAAATCCGCGCGGGAAGACGGCCGATCGACGGCGATGTCCATGGCACGGATCCTGCACGGTTGCCCGGTAGAGGTGCCGCGATGCTCACCCTCTCCGAGTGAACGCAATTGACTCGCCCGCGCAAATGGTCTCCAAATTACCGGCAAACCAAGAGTTTGGCGCGAAGCCAAGGCTGCGACCGCGACGCCGGACCCAAGAAACGGAGGGGGCTGTGAGGTGGTCGTGCGGATCTGCCACCGAGCCATGGCGCGTCGGGGTGCTGTTCTCGCGCTCTGGCGTGATGGCGGTCATCGAAGAGACGCAGCTACGCGCGACGTTGCTGGCCATCGACGAAATCAATGAGGCGGGCGGCGTCAACGGCCGGCAGGTCGTTCCCGTCGTCTATGATCCCGGTTCGGAAACCGTCGCCTTCGCGCTCTGCGCCAAGCGGCTGATGATCGAGGACGGCATCACCACCATCTTCGGCTGTTACACCTCCAGTAGCCGCAAGGCCGTGCTGCCGGTGGTCGAACGCCTGAACGGCTTGTTGTGGTATCCGACGCTCTATGAGGGCTTCGAGTTCTCGCCCAACGTGATCTATACCGGCGCCGCGCCCAATCAGAACAGCGTGGTGCTCTGTTCCTATCTGGTCGAGACCTATGGCTCGCGCTTTTATTTCGTCGGTTCCGACTATGTCTATCCGCGCGAGTCCAACCGGGTGATGCGCGATCTCCTGCGCAGCCAGGGCGGCGAGGTGGTGGGCGAGACCTATCTCGATTTGCGGGCCAACCGGACGGATTTCCTGCCGGTCATGCGCCAGATCAAGCGGGCCGGCGCCGATGTCATCTTCTCCACGGTGGTGGGATATTCGACCGTCTATCTCTACCAGGCCTATGCCGAAGCCGGCTTCAATCCCAAGGTGATGCCGATCGCCAGCCTGACCACCACGGAATCCGAGGTGCGGGCGATGGGCTTCGACGTCGCCGAAGGGCAGATCACGGCCGCGCCTTATTTCCAGTCGCTGGCGAATGAGTGCAATGCATCCTTCGTCAACCGCTACAAGCGGCGCCATGGTGAGGACGAGCCGACCAATATGTGTGCCGAAGCCGCCTATTTCCAGGTGCATATGTTCGCCAACGCGCTGGCGCAGACCAATTCGATGGAAACGGACGTCATCAAGCCAGCCGTTCTGGGATCGGATTTCAACGCGCCGCAAGGTCCGGTCTCGGTGAGCGCCACGACGAGCCATACCAATCTCTGGTCGCGTATCGGCCGCGCCAACCGGCGCGGACAGTTCGAGATCGTGCGCCAATCCTCGGCACCGGTCTGGGCCGACCCCTATCTGGTCGGACGCGGCCGCGTGAGCCTCTCGGCATAGAGGGCATCATGCTCGACCCCAGCAGATCGCATGACGGATCGGGCGGCAGCGAACGGGCGCCGCCGGAACTCTCGTCCTTGGAAATCGTCGCCGTGGTTCGGCACGACGAAGAGGGCGAGGCGCTCGCGCGGGAATTGCGGCGCACGCGCGCCCGCGTGCATCACCTCTGGCCCCTGCCGCCGCGATTGCCCGAAGACGTCGACGTCATCTTCTGCGAATTGGTGCCACAGCTTCCGCAATGCCTGCCCTGGGTCCCCGGCCAGCCGACGGCGGCGCTGGTGGCGGTGATGGCGGCGCTGCAGGCGCCCGATCTCAAGCTGCTGCGCAATTGCGCCCCGCATGGCGTGCTTCATCGGCCGTTTACCGCCAATACCGTGCTCACCAGCCTGGCGCTGGCCCGTGCGCAGTTCCTCTATGAGCGGCGGCTGCGCAGCCGGATCGACAAGCTCGACGAGACCCTGCGCGCCTTCCGTTGCGTCGAGCGGGCCAAGACCATCCTCATGCAGACGCGCCAATTCGACGAGGACGAGGCCTATCACTTCATCCGGCGGCGCGCGATGAGCCGGCGCATCTCGATCAGCGCGGTTGCGGCCGCTATCGTTGACTCCAACGATGTCCTCGGATAGCTTTTAACCCGTGCCCGCTGCTTGGGCGCACGGCAGCGGCGCCGTGCAATAATTGATGGGCAATGATGCCCCCGCGACGACCACCGTGGTGGACGGCGCGGGTTTTTTGCGTCTTCGCCGCGCGGCAAAGCCGTAACAACTCGAGACTCTCCGTCCCGATCCGGTCGATCTTCGAAGGGGCGAGTGCACCGCTCGATGTTCTGACGCTCGGCGATCGCATTCACCGCCTGACCAGGGCTGATCGAGGAGGAGATCGAAATGCTTCACGGCGATATTTCCAGCAGCAACGACACCGTCGGCGTGGCCGTCGTCAACTACAAGATGCCGCGGCTCCACACCAAGCAGCAGGTCTTGGACAATGCCCGCAACATCGCCGAGATGCTGCAAGGCATGAAGGTCGGCCTGCCCGGAATGGATCTCGTGATCTTCCCGGAATACAGCACGCACGGGATCATGTACGACCAGAAGGAGATGTACGACACCGCGTCTGCCGTGCCCGGCGAAGAGACCGAGATCTTCGCCCAAGCCTGCCGCAAGGCGAAGGTCTGGGGTGTGTTCTCGCTCACCGGCGAGCGGCATGAGGAGCATCCGAAGAAGGCGCCCTACAACACGCTCATCCTGATGAACGACAAGGGCGAGATCGTGCAGAAATACCGCAAGATCATGCCCTGGGTTCCCATCGAGGGCTGGTATCCCGGCAATTGCACCTATGTCTCCGAGGGCCCGAAGGGGCTCAAGGTGAGCCTCATCATCTGCGATGACGGCAACTATCCCGAGATCTGGCGCGACTGCGCGATGAAGGGCGCCGAGCTCATCGTGCGCTGCCAGGGCTACATGTACCCCGCGAAGGATCAGCAGGTCTTGATGGCGAAGGCCATGGCCTGGGCCAACAATGTCTATGTCGCGGTCGCCAATGCCGCGGGCTTCGACGGCGTCTACTCCTATTTCGGCCATTCCGCCATCATCGGCTTCGACGGCCGCACGCTCGGCGAATGCGGCGAAGAGGATATGGGCATCCAGTATGCGCAGCTCTCGAAGTCGCTGATCCGCGATGCGCGGCGCAACATGCAGGCGCAGAATCACCTCTTCAAGCTGGTGCATCGCGGCTACACCGGCAAGATCAACTCCCGCGAGGATGTGCGCGGCGAAGCGATCTGCCCTTATGACTTCTACAAGAAGTGGATCACCGATCCCGAGGGCACGCGCACCATGGTCGAGGCCCTGACGCGCTCGACCGTCGGCACCGAGGAATGCCCGATCGAAGGCATCCCGAATCAGAAGACGGCGACGCATCGCTGATCCGGACCAAGCCGGGGCGCATTCCCTGCGCCCCGGCGTTTTCCCAGGAAATGGCGCTTCAGGCGGGGTTGCGTCATGATAGCGCCACCGCGTGTCTTGCGACGTGAACGGGCGGAGCATGGATCTCGGCGACTATAGGATTGACGAGGAACCCTATTACCGCGCCATCGGCGACGAGGTCCGACTATACGAGGCGGCTTATGCCGACCGCATGCCGGTCATGCTCAAGGGGCCGACCGGTTGCGGCAAGACGCGCTTCGTCGAATACATGGCCTGGCGCCTCAAGAAGCCGCTCGTCACCGTGGCCTGTCACGAGGACATGACCGCCTCCGATCTGGTGGGCCGGTTCCTGCTCGACGCGCAAGGGACGGTCTGGCATGACGGGCCGCTGACCATCGCCGTACGCCATGGCGCCATCTGCTATCTCGACGAGATCGTCGAGGCGCGGCAGGACACGACGGTGGTGATCCATCCCCTGACCGATGACCGCCGCATCCTGCCGCTCGAGAAGAAGGGCGAGCTCGTCCACGCCCATCGCGACTTCCAGCTCGTCATCTCCTACAATCCCGGCTATCAGAGCGTACTCAAGGACCTCAAGGAATCGACCAAGCAGCGCTTCGGCGCGCTCGATTTCGGCTATCCGCCGGCCACGATCGAAGCGGAGATCGTCGCGCATGAAGCCGGCATCGATCGCGCCCGGGCCGAGCAGCTCGTCGGCATCGGCCAACGCTCGCGCAACCTCAAGGGCCACGGGCTCGACGAAGGCGCCTCGACACGAATGCTCATCCAGGCCGGACGCCTCATGGCGCGCGGCGTTTCGATCGAAGCGGCGTGCCAGGTGGCGCTGGTGCTCCCCATCACCGATGACGAGGACATTCGCGGCGCGCTGACGGCGGCCATCGCGGCCTGCGTCTGAGCGCGGGGAGGCGCCTCATCGAGCCGCGACGCCTTCTCGTGGATGCCCTCTCCGACCAGCCCGAATTGGCCGGCACGCTCGAGCTGGTGTGGCGCCAAGCATGCACCAGCTTTCCGGCGGGGCGTGTCGATGAATGGATCGCGGCTTGCCGCGAGGTGGCGCAGCGCCTCGGCTCCAATGCCGCGCTTGCCTTCATCCGCAACTCGCCTTCGGTCGCAACCGTCGCCGGCGCCGATGCCGCGCTGGCGCTCGCGGCCGCCGCACCCGAGATCGCGGCGCGGTGCGGCGCCAATGCGGTCCAATCGCTCTTCAACGCGGCACCGCTCGCCGCGCGCCGGCTCGCCTCGGCGCAGGGCTTCGCCGAGTGGCTCCGGGTGATCGGCATCGTCGCCAGCAAGGCGCCGGAATCGCTGACGCTGCTGCTCGACCGCTCCGAGCGCATCCTCGCGAAAATGGATGTCCGGGGCTTCGAGTCATGGGCGCTTGGCGGCATCCGCACCGCCGAGAACGATCCCGAGCACCGGCTCAAATTCTTCGCGCTCCTCGACGCCAAGGCCGTGCAGGCGATGGAGCGCGATCTCGACGACGTGCAATTCGCCGATGTCGAGCGCGAGCTGAAAGCCTATGGGGTGGCGCTCTGGCGCATGGCGCCGCCGATCCGCACGCTCGCCGCCGGCGCCGTCGATCAGCCCCGCCGCGCCACTTTCGACAGCGGCATCATTCGCGTGCCCGAGACCTTCCGCGGCTTCGGCGGGGAGGGCGCCAAGGCGATATTCCGCGCGGCGCTCACTCATATTCTCGCGCATCTCCAATTCACGCCCGGGAAATTTCCGATCGGCAGCCTGAAGCCGGTGCAGATCGCGCTGGTCTCGCTTATCGAGGATGCGCGCGTCGAGCAATTGGCGATGGCGCGGTTTCCCGGTCTGCGCCGCCTGTGGCTGCCGTTTCACACGGCCAGCGCCGCCGGCGCGGTCACCGCGCCGGCGCTGATGGCGCGGCTCTCGCGGGCGCTCATCGACCGCGACTATGCCGACGATAATGGCTGGGTGCGCAAGGGGCGCGAGATGTTCTTCGCCGATCCCGCGCGCTGGCCGGATGCCGTGATGAGCCGCACCATCGGCAGCCTTCTCGGCAATGATCTCGGCCAGATGCGCGCGCAGTTCAACGCCAAGACCTATGCGGTCGAGCCGCCCTATCGCGACGACAATCAGGGTCTCTGGGACTACGGCGATGCGGCGCGGAGCGACGGCGATACCATCTACGAATCCGTGCGCTTCGAGAGCGAGTCCGATGCGACGCCCGATCGCGACCGCGAGACGGAGGGCGATCAAGCCGGGAATGACAGCGCCAATCGCGCGAAGCCGGTCGAAGCCGATGAGGAGGTCGGCATTCCCGTAGCGCGCTATCCCGAATGGGACTACCTCATCGCGCGCGAGCGCATCGAATGGACGACGGTGGTCGAATATGATCCGCCCGAAGGCCAGGCGCAGCGCATCGGCGCCATCCTCGAAGGATATCCCGCGCTCGTCCATCGCATCACCGCGCTCGTGCGCGCGGCCAAGGTCAGCCGCCCCCTCCGGCTCAAGCGTCAGCCCGAGGGCGACCGGCTCGATCTCGAAGCCTCGATCGACGCAGCGATCGACCGGCGCCTCGCCTTGACGCCGAGCCCCAATGTCTATGCGCGGCTCGAGCGGCGGTTCCGCGATCTCTCGGTCCTCCTGCTCCTCGACGCTTCGCAATCGACGAACGATGTGGTCAAAGGCGCGGGGAAGACGGTGCTCGAGCTCGAACGCGACGCCACGGCACTGCTCGCCCAGGCGATGGACGGGCTCAACGATCCCTTCGCGATCCACGCCTTCTGTTCGGAGGCGCGCGAGAATGTCCATTATTACCGCATCAAGGATTTCCACGCGCCCTACGGTGTCGGCGCGAGATGCCGGCTCGCCGGGCTAACGGGACGGTTCTCGACGCGCATGGGCGCCGCGCTGCGCCATGCCGGGCATGAGCTCGCCCGGCAAATGTCCTATCGCCGGCTCCTGCTGATGATCAGCGATGGCGAGCCCTCCGACATCGATATCGCCGATCGCCGCTATCTCGTCGAGGATGCGCGGCGCGCCGTCCTCGGCCTCCGGCATATCGGCATCGACGTGTTCTGCGTCGGGCTCGATGCCGGGGGAGACAATTATCTCACCCGCATTTTCGGCCGCAGCAACGTCGTGCAAGTGGACCGCGTGGAAAAGCTCCCGGAGAAGCTGTCGCTGCTCTATTTCCGGCTGACGGCGTGAGTGGGTTTGCGCGCCAGTTTGAACAGCGTCGTTGCGAGGAGGCGTCGCCGACGAAGCAATCCATGGCCGACGCACGTCGTCGACGTTGGATTGCTTCGCTCCGCTCGCAATGACGTTCTTTGTTCCGGCTAAACGGCACCCGTTTTACGTACCACTGCGCCGCAAGAGTTCGCTCGCATACCAGCCCAAGGAGACGACGTTGGTCGCCTGACGGCCGCGGAACACCTGCAGCGCGGCCAGCGCCAGGAGGCCGAGCGAGGCGAGGGTGCCGAGGTCGATCTCCCCGCTGGTGAAATGCTGCACCGCTTCGTCGATCTCGGCGATCTCCGCGCGCACGCGCCGCGCCACTGGCGGGAGGCTCAGCGCGAGTTCGATGAGATCGCCGGCCTCGCCGCCAACGATGTCCTTGGCGAGGTCGGCGATCTCGCCCTTGTGCTCGACGAGAATGCTGCCCGTGGTCGGGTTGGCCCGAACATCGGTTACCGCATCGAGATGCTTGAGCCGCCGCGCGAGCTCGTCGAAGAAGGGCCGGTCGTTGCGGCGGCTCGGCACCTTGAGCCGGACCCGGCCCGGCAGCCGGTGCACGGCATAGGCATGGGCCTTCATCGCGCGTCAGTGAATGGCCGCGCCGGGCTGCGGCGCTTCCGCCGATGGCACGTCGGCGGCGCCCGTCACAGGCTCTTCCGCGCCCGTCTTCGGCCGGGCACCTTCCGCGGCGATCTCGGCACTCACATCCTCGAAGGCCTCGCGCAGTTCGGCGGCCGTCTCTTGGCCGCGCCGATAAAGCGCCATCCCCGCCTTGATGGCCGCCTTCGCCGCAGGCCGGGCCGCGCGGCCCAGGGCCGGCGCCACAACGGGGGCCACGAAGACGCCGGCGACACCGCCGGCCAGGAATGCGGCAAACGTCCCCTTCCACGCCCGTGTCATCGCCTCGCTCCTTCGATCGAGCCTGATCGAGGAGAACGCCGCCGCGGCGGAGAGGGTCCCCCGGGCGCGGGATCGGCCGCCGCTTTCCATCAATTTCCGCGCTCGCATCGAACGGCGTGCACGCGGCGACGTTCTCGCCTTGTCATCGGAACGTAACCTAGGAGATCGGTCATGGCATGGTTCGAGAAGGCCTTCGAGGGCATGTTGGAAGGAGGTGCCGCGACCGGCGTGGCGGTCGGCCTCGGCGTGCTGCTGGTGCCGGGCCTGCTTCCGGCGGTCGGCCGCATGCTTCGGCCGGTGGCGGTCGGCGCCATCAAGACCGGCATGACCGTCTATGAGCAGGCCGCCTCCACCCTGCGCGAGACGACCGACGATCTCGTCGCCGAAGCGCGCGCCGAGATGGAGGCAGAGGGGCACCGTTCCACCCCGGCGCGTCGGCGCGGGCGCGCGGCGGAAACAGCAGCAAGCTGAGCCTCCGCTTAGATCCGAGCGCGCCGACGCGCCGCTTTGATCCAGCGCGACCGAGCCGCAGAGCGGCCGAATGCGGCGGTGCCAATCCATACGGCCGTGCCTGGCCGCGCCCGGTTCCAGAGCAGCGCGCTGCGCGGCAAGGAGGCGATGTGCCGTACGATCGAGCGCGCCTTACGGGATAGCGATATCCACGCGATCCGCGCCAGTCCCCTCACCGGTACGCTTCTCCTCCATTTCAACCCTGCGCTGCCGCTTACCGAGCTTCGCGAGCGTATCGAGCGCCTCCTGCGGAGCGGCTGGGAGGCGAGCCCGCCGACCGATCTGCCGAGCCGGGCGCAGCCCGCATGGCACGCTCTCCCACCCGAGGAGGTGCTCCGCGCCTTCGAGACGAGCACGGCCGGGCTCTCCGCCGAGCATGCCCGCGAGCGCTTGGCACGGCATGGCGGCAACGTGCTGCCGCCGAGCGCCCGGCGCTCGCAGCTCGCCATGCTGCTGGAGCAGGTGCGGAGCCTGCCGGTGGTCCTTCTCGCCGGCGCGACGCTGCTCTCGCTCGCCACCGGCGGCGGCGCCGATGCGCTGGTGATCCTCGCCGTCATCTGTCTCAATGCCGGGATCGGCTTTGCCAGCGAGAGCCGCACAGAGCGGATCATCGGCTCATTGTCGCTGCCGTTGCAGCGCCGCGCCCAATTGCGCCGCGATGGCCTTGCGCGCCCGGTCGAGACGAGCGAGATCGTCCCCGGCGACGTCATGGTGTTGCGGCCGGGCACCATCGTTGCGGCTGACGGCCGGGTGATCGAGGCGGATGCCTTGTCGCTCGATGAATCGCTTCTCACCGGCGAGAGCCTGCCGGTCGCGAAGGAGCCAACGCCGGTGCCGCGCGATCGCCCGCTCGCCGAGCGCAGCAGCATGGTCTATCGCAGCACCGCCGTGGTGGGCGGCAGCGGTCTTGCCGTCGCGGTGGCGACAGGCCGGCGCACCGAGGCCGGCGAGATCCAGGCGCTGGTCGGCACGGCCGAGACGCCGCAGACGCCGATGCAGCGCCAACTCGACGTGCTCGGCCGGCAGCTCGTCCTGCTCTCGCTGACCGTCTGCGGCGCCGTTCTTGCCCTCGGGCTGCTGCGCGGCCGCGGCTTTGCGTCGATGTTGAAATCGGCGGTCGCGCTGGCGGTGGCAGCGATACCCGAGGGGCTGCCCACGGTCGGCACCGCCGCTCTGGCGCTGGGCATCGAAAAGATGCGGCGGCAGGAGGTGCTGGTGCGCCGGCTGCGCGCCGTCGAGACGCTCGCCGCCGTCGATGTCATCGCCTTCGACAAGACGGGGACGCTCACCGAGAACCGGATGTCCGCGGCAGAAGTGGCCTGCATCGGCCAACGCCTGAGCGTCGCCGGCGGCGCGCTTTCGAGCCGCGGCAAGCCTCTCGGTCGCGTTGCGCCGGGCTCGGCGCTTGCCCGTCTCATCGAGGTGGCCGTTCTCTGCAACGAGGCGGTTCTCGCCGGCGATACGATTACCGGCAGCTCGACCGAGGCCGCGCTGCTCAGGCTCGCGCTCGATGCCGGGATCGATGCGGCGGCGCTCCGCGCGCGCTTGCCGCGGCGCATGACCACCTATCGTGCCGAAGGCCGCCAGTACATGGCGAGCATCCACGCCGCGTCCGACGGTGTTCTCATCGCCTGCAAAGGCAATCCCGAGCAGGTGCTGGCGCGCTGCGTCTGGGCGCAAAAGGACGCGCATCGGATAAGGCTCGACGCGCGGATGCGGGCGCGGCTCAGAGCAGAAAACCGCAAGATGGGCGAGCGGGGCCTCCGCGTCCTCGGCTTTGCCTATGCCGAAGCGACGAGCGAAGCGGATGGGAAAGGGGAGGAGCTGATTTGGCTCGGTCTCGTCGGCCTGCGCGATCCGGCCCGGCAAGGCATGAGCGGGTTGCTGTCGCGTCTCGATCGCGCCGGCATCCGCGTCATCATGGTGACCGGCGACCAGCCGGCGACGGCGCGGGCCGTGGCTGAGAGCCTCGATCTTGCCAATGGCGAGCCGATAGCAACGCTCGATCGCGGGCATCTCGATGATGCCGACGAGCGTACGGTCGCGGCGCTGTTGCGGGAGACGCGGGTGTTCGCGCGCGCGACGCCGGCAGACAAGCTGCGCATCACGCGGGCGTTGCAGCGGTCGGGCCACATCGTCGCGCTGACCGGCGACGGCATCAATGACAGCCCGGCCTTGCGCGCCGCCAATATCGGCATCGTCATGGGGCTGAGCGGCACCGACGGCGCGCGCGCGGTCGCGGATATCGTGCTGGCGAGCGATGACCTCCCAGCGATCGTCACGGCGCTCGAACTCGGGCGGACGACCTATGCGAATATCCGGAAGTCGATCCATTTCCTGCTGGCGACGAATTTCAGCGAGATCCTCGTCGTGCTGCTCGCGACGGCGCTGGGTCTGGGGCAGGTCCTGACGCCGCTCCAGCTCTTGTGGATCAATCTGATCTCGGATGTGCTGCCGGCCCTCGGCCTCGCGCTCGAGCCTGCCGAGCACGATGTCCTCGATCGCGGTCCGCATCCCGCTGAAACACCGATTCTGGGACGCCCTGAAATGGCCGTCCTCGCGCGCGAAGGCGCCGCCATCGCCGCAGGCGCGCTCGCGAGTTACGGCCTCGGCATGGCGCGCCACGGCGATGCCGCGCGCGCGGGCACCATGGCCTTTTCGAGCCTCGTCGGCGGCCAGCTTCTGAATGCCGTGACGGCGCGCTCGGCGCATACCGGCTTCTTCGGGAGCGAGCCTTTGCCGGCGAACCGGCCGCTCGCCGCCGCATTGCTGGGCTCGGCGGCACTTCAGCTTCTTCTCCTGACATTTCCGCCCCTGCGGCGCTTCATGGGCATGGCGCGGCTCGATTTGGGCGATGCTGCCGCGAGCGCCGCAGGCGCGATCCTGCCCTATATCGCCAATGAGGCGGCGAAGGCGCTTCCGGCCGGATCACGGCGCTCCGCTTCATCGCCGGCACGCCGTTAGGGCAATCTTAGCTTTTCCCGCAATTTCATTGTGATCGCAGAAATCCTTGGCGTAGTCTCTTAGGCTGCGCGTTGATCGTCTGGCGGCTTTGGAACATAGGGTCCAAGAGAAATGGCTGGAATGATCCTCCTCGATCTCATCGGCGGCGTCGCGCTGCTGCTCTGGGGTCTGCACATGGTGCAGTCGGGCATCATGCGGGCCTTCGGCGCGGATCTCCGGCACTTCCTGAGCACCGCGTTGCGCAGCCGCATCCGTGCTTTCGCCTTCGGTCTTGGCGTCACCGCCGTGCTTCAGAGCAGCACGGCGACGGCGCTGATGACCTCGTCCTTCGCCGCGGGCGGCCTCGTCGCGCTGATGCCGGCGTTGGCGATCATGCTCGGCGCCAATGTCGGCAGCACGCTGATCGTTCAAGTCCTCTCCTTCAATGTCGCCGCGGCGGCGCCGGTGCTGCTGGCGATCGGCCTCGTCGCCTTTCGGCGCGCGCCCAAGACGCGCATCCGCGATCTCGGCCGCGTCGCCATCGGCCTCGGGCTCATGCTGCTCTCGCTGCACATTCTGCTGGATACGCTGGCGCCGGCCGAAGATGCGCCTGCCGTGCGCACCATTCTCTCAGGCATCACCGGCGAGCCCGTGCTCAACATCCTGGTCGGCGCGCTTTTCGCGTGGGTCGCGCATTCGAGCGTCGCCGCCGTCATTCTGGTGATGTCGCTGAGCTTTTCCAATTTCGTGACGCCGGCCGCGGCGTTCGCGCTCGTGCTCGGCGCCAATCTCGGCAGCGCCATCAATCCGGTGGTGGAGGCGAGCGCCCGCGATCCCGCGGCGCAGCGGCTGCCGGTCGGCAATCTGATCAATCGGCTCATCGGCTGCGGCCTCGCCTTGCCGTTCCTTCCGGCGATCGTCAACGGGCTTTCCTCGCTCGATCCCAACCCGGTGCGTCAGATCGCGGATTTCCACACCGCCTTCAACCTCGCAATGGCGGCGCTCTTCATGCCGTTTCTCGACCTCTATGCCGGGCTCCTGTCGCGGCTCCTGCCCGCGCGCAAGCAAGCGGCGGATCCGGCGGCACCGCGCTATCTCGATCCCGCCGTGCTGACGACGCCGACGCTCGCGCTCACCGCGGCGGCGCGCGAGGTGCTGCATATGGGCGACATCGTCGAGGCCATGCTGCGTCAGACGATGACGGCTTTTCTCTCCGACGACCGCAAGCTGGTGAGCGAGATCGAGCGCATGGACAATGCGGTCGATCGGCTTCACGAGGCGGTGAAGCAATATGTGACGCAGGTGACGCGCGAGAGCCTCGACGAGCAGAGCGGGCGGCGGGCGATGGAGATCATCTCCTTCTCCATCAATCTCGAGCATATCGGCGACATCATCGACAAGAATCTGATGGAGCTTGCCGCCAAGAAGATCAAGAACCGCTTCAAATTCTCGCCCGAAGGCGCGGCCGAACTCCAGGCGCTGCATCGCCTCGTGCTCGACAATCTGAAGCTCGCGCTCGGCGTGTTCATGTCGGGCGATGTCGCGATCGCGCGCCAATTGCTGAACGAGAAGGTGCATGTCCGCGAGGCCGAGCGCGCCGCCTCGGACAGTCACCTGGCCCGCTTGCGCGAAGGGCGGCCCGAAAGCGTCGAAACCAGCTCGCTCCATCTCGACGTGCTGCGCGATCTGAAGCGCATCCATTCGCATATCTGCTCGGTGGCCTATCCCGTGCTCGAGGCGACCGGCGAATTGGAGCCGAGCCGGCTCAAGCGCTGGGACAATCAGGCCGATGCGACTGACGCGGTGCGCGCCAGTCAGAATCGCGCCGGCGGCTTCGTGGAGCGGCCACGCTGATGCAGCCGCGGCTCGAACGCCTTTATGCGAGCGTGCTCTCTCACGGCAGCGACGGCACGCGCTTTCCGCGCACGGCGAAGCTTCTACGATCGGGAAAGGCGCATCTCGCCAAGAAGCTTGCCGAGGAGGCGGTCGAAGTCGCCTTGGATGTCGTCGACGGAGATCGCGCCGCGGTGATTTCGGAAAGCGCCGATCTGCTCTATCAGCTCATTGTCTTGTGGGCGGCACTCGGCATCTGGCCGGCGGAAATCTGGGAGGAGATGGACCGGCGCGAGACGATGCTGGGCCTTGCCGAAAAACTGCCGAAATCGGCAGGAGACGCCACCTGACCCAGCGCGACCCGCCGCTCCGCGCGAGCGGGGTGTCGCCGACACATCCTGGTGATTTCGGTCGCTCCAAATGGGGACGGCGGTCGTCCGGAGTAGTCCGGTCGGTTTGAAAATCCAGCGCGTAGAGTTTGGCGAACCCCGAAGCACAATCGGGGCCAAGGAGGAGGAAACCATGAAGAGACGTGCTTTTCTCGCCGCCTCAGCCGCCGCCGCCACCGCAGTCGCCGCGAAAGCCATAGCGGCGACAACCGAGCGGCCGTTCGGAGAAACCGGAGTTCCGCTCCAGTCGACCGAGCCATTGCCCTTGGGGCCGCTGCCCGGTTCGGTCTATCCCGATCCACACTTGGAATCCATGGTGAAGCCCAAGGAGCCAACATTCGGGCCCACCGGTTTCCCCGCCTTCGCCGGTACCATGGCCGTGGAGCGCATTGCTACCGGGTTCCGCTGGGTCGAAGGCCCGGTGTATTTTCCCGCCGGGCGCTATGTGCTCTTCAGCGACATCCCGAACAACCGCATCATGCGGCTCGACGAGGACGACAATCACGTCAGCGTCTTCCGCCAGCCATCGATGAACTCGAACGGCAACACCATCGATCGTGAAGGACGTCTGGTCACCTGCGAGCACAGCGGCCGGCGCATAACACGCACCGAGCTCGACGGCTCCATCACCGTCATCGCCGACAAGTACAACGGCAAGAAGCTGAACTCGCCCAATGACGTCGTCGTCGCCTCCGACGGCTCGATCTGGTTCACCGATCCCGTCTACGGCATCGGCGGCTATTATGAGGGCCTCAAGGAGCCGCCCGAGCAGGAAAAGCACAACGTCTACCGCGTCGATCCGAAATCGGGCGACGTCAAGGTCGTTGCGGATGATTTTGTCGAGCCCAACGGCATCTGCTTCTCGCCCGACGAAAAGAAGCTCTATATCATCGACACCGGCTTCACCGACGATCCGAAGAACCCCTGTCATATCCGCGTCTTCGACGTCGATGTCGGAGCCGGGAAGCTCTCGAACGGCAAGGTCTTCGTGGAGATCGAGAAACCCAGCATCACCGATGGCATGCGCGCCGACCGCGACGGCCGCATCTGGTGCTCGATCGGCTGGGGCGACCCGAAAGAGAACGGGGTACGCTGCTACACCCCGGCCGGCGAGCTGCTCGGCAAGATTCACCTCCCGGAGACTGTCGCCAACCTGTGCTTCGGCGGCCAGCAGCGAAACCGCCTGTATATCGGCGCCTCGACGTCGGTCTATGCGGTCTATACGAGCGTGCAAGGCGCGATGAAGCCCTGACGGGCGATGAGGCAGGCTCTGAAGGGCCGAGGCGCAGCAATGGAACGAAAAACCGAAAGTTGATGTTGAGAGGGTGTATCCCTCCTCATGAATTGGAACCTCGCCCCGCCCGCACCGGCGGGGCTTCCTTTTCGGATGTATCCCGCTACATCCAGCAACGCAGGATCGTTTCGCTCTCCGCCACCTCGACCTGCTGGCTGAAGCGCCCGGCGTAGAGGCCGAGAAGAGAATCGTGGGTCTGATCGGAAGAGCTGCACACCGCGTCGCGGGCGATCACGACGCGATAGCCGTAATCGACCGCGCCGAGCACGGTGGCGAGGACGCAGACATCGGTCTCGGCGCCGGTGACGACGAGCGCATCCGCCTGCCGCTCCCGCAATGTGTCGAGGAGCCGCGCGCCGGTGAAGGGAGAGTAGACCGGCTTGTCGATCACCAGCGCGGGCGGCGCCAGCGCGGCCAAGGACGGCGCGAGCTCGAGGAGGGCAGGGTCGACGCGGTCTCGCGTGAGCTCCCGCCATCGCTCATAGAAGCGCCGCCAGCTTCCGGGGAGATCGTCCGGCGAGCGCGGCGGAATGAAGCGCGTGAAGATGGTGCGGTCGGGATGGCGCTCGGCGATGCGCCCGACAATCGGCAGGACGCGCTCTGCCCAGGGCGTGTGCCACGGCGTCTCTGCCAGGAAAAGACGCTGCATATCGACACAGAGATGGACGCTGCGTGGCGTCAGCGGTCCGAAAGGCAAGAGATCCAGAGCCATCGTGCGCGCCGATTCCCCGCCGCCGAGGTTATCGCGTGCCGCCTCTGTCGTAGCGTTTGACCTGCCACTCGGGAATACCCGCCGATCTCAGCTCGTCGCCCGTCGCGGGATAGGAATGCGCCATCACTCGCGACCAGGATGTGTCGGGCGGGATAGCGGCCCAGGCACCGTCGCGCCAGCTTTCGAGCCGGACGCCGCCTTGTGCCGATCGGGCAAAGCGCACGAGCGTGCCATCGGCGATGAGGGGAGTGTCAATGGGCACGGGCATCGATGGCGGCTCCGTCATTCTGGAGGTCGCTGAGCACAGAGAGATCGCCGTAATCATCGAGAGGCCGGCCGAGCGCGGCGCCGCCCGCACCGGCGAGCGTGCAGCCGACGACGCTTGCCGCCGGCAGCATGGCCAAAGCGGCGCCGCCCGTCGCAATGCCCGCGCCGATTGCGGTGACGGCGCCGACTGCTGCGCCGGCAAAGCAACCCAGCGCGGCGCCGGCGATGGTGTGGCGCGACCGCGAGACCTCCATGCCGCCGGCCACCAGGATCGGCATTGCGTCGTCTTCGATCCGCCCGATGAGGGATCGCGCGATGCCATGCGCCGCCAAGCCCGTGCCGGTCCATGGCTTGAAGAAGCCGCGTTCCGCGCCAATGACCGCGGTCAGCACGAAGGCGGGCAATAGGGCAGCTCCGAGCAATCTCGCGCGCACGCGCATCCGCGGGTCCCAGGGTCATCGAAGCGATGACCGCGATGGAGAAGGGCTGCCCAGCCAACAGGCCGGCCACACCGAAAGTTCCTGAAGCCGCCCTCGTGCTCTACCGGCAAAGCAGCGGCGCAGGCGCCGACTTTCACGCCTGGAGGCTGCCGGCAGGGCGGCGCTGGGTATCTCTCGATCGCAGTGGAGGGGTTGACCGGCTTTGCGCGGAAGCGCCGGCGCGTTGCATTCCGAGGGTGCGGGCCAGCCGGGCCAGCGCGCGTTGAAAGCCTTCTTCCAATCGGGAAGTCGAGCGGATTCCGGGCTCAAGATGGAACGCCTTCACCTCGATGGTTCCGTCGCGGCGATTGGCTTTGAGGTCGGCGCGGCCGATAAGCCGGTCGCCGAAGAGGAAGGGCAATACGTAGTAGCCGTAAGACCGCTCATGCGCCCGCTTGTAGATCTCGATGAGATGGTTGAAGCCGAACAGGCGAAGGGTGAAGGCGCGGTCCCACAAAAGGTTCTCGAACGGCGACAAGAGAACGCCGCCGCCGGCCGGCTCGCTGCGAAGATCGCATGGCAGAGGCAAATAGACGGCGGGTCCGCCATCCGCCACCGAGCGTTCCTGGATCCGCCCGGCACGGCAGAGCGCGGCGAGGTGCGGCTTGATGCGGGCGATCCCGCCCTTCAGGCGATAATGTTCGAGGATGCCCGCCGCGGTGAGCGCGCCGCGCGCCGCGATGGCGCGCAGGGTCAGCCGGCGCAGCGTCTCCGCTTCGCTCGGCGCCGGGCCATCGAGAATTTCGGCCGGGAGGACGCGCTCCGGCAGATCGTAGAGGCGCTGAAATCCCTGCCGGCCGCAGACCACCAATTCGCCGGCCGTCCACAGCGCGTCGAGCATCTGCTTGGCCGGCTTTCGCCGCCACATGCCCGAACCGGCCTCGCCTTCGAAATGCCGGGATGCCAGCGGCCCGCGCTCGCGAATTTCGGCGAGAACCCGAGAGGCAAGCGCGGGATTGGACGCGATGACGGGACCCCACCAATGATGCGTGCGGCGCTCGCGCATGCGCCGGCGCATCAGCGGCCAATCCTCGACCGAAAGAAGACAGGCCTCATGCGCCCAATATTCAAAGAGCCGGCCGGCCGCAAGCAGGTGGGAGACCGTGCCCGGTTCTATGGCGCCGATCCGCGTGCCCATGACGAGAAGATGGCTGCGCTCGACCGTCGCAATCGAGTCGAGTTGCACGCAGGAGAGCCGCCTCACGCAAGCGGCGACGTCCTCCGCGGTGGCGCGCCGGAAGCGGTTGGCAAAGCCTTGCCAGGCGACGACATGCCGTCTCAGCTCGGCAATGGAAAGGGCGGTCATGCGGCACTGTCGCAGATCGCCTGGCCGGTTGCCAGGGGCGTCCCGCCATCCGTTAGAGCACGATGAGATTAGACTGATGCGCCTTGCCGAACTTGTTCCTCTCCGCCCCTCGGGGCGGAGAGGTCAGGTGAGGTGGGGGATTCCAGGGCGCTCAACGCGCAAGCTGCGCCACCCACCTCATCCTAACCTTCTCCGCCCAGAAGGGCGGAGAAGGAACTTTGTTACGCTTTATGGACCGATCTAATCTCATCAAGATCTAGCGCCAATGGTTCTCCTTCGCGTCGAAGGCGCTGCCGGGCAATGGCCCGGGCTTGAGAAAGGCGTCCACGACGTTCTTCATGATGCGCGAGACCGAATTGTCGAAACCGTTGCAAGGGAGCGCGCTGCCCCAGGAAATGGAGCTCGCCGAAAACACGGCGCCGTGCCGCGGTGTCGTGAAATAGACCATGTCCGCCCGCACCAACGGATGCTGCGTTCCGCCGAGCCCGGGCATCGTGAACATGATGTCCTCCTGCACGAGCGGATAATTGTCGGTGAAGGGCTCGGAGCAGGCGAGAATGCGCGCATGGGGCGGCGTACCGAGCGCGAGGTCGTAGCGATCCACCTCCAAGCCGGCAGCACCGCCGCTGGCCAAGCCGAAATCGCCGAACACTTCACCCTCGACGCCGTCGAAGATCCAGGCGACCGATCGGTGATAGCTGTCGGGCATGCGGCGATAGGGAACCGCCGCATCCATGCCTTCGGAGGTGAAGCCCGTGCCGACGAGCTTCTGCGGCGCGCGGTTGCGGTGCCGCCAAAGGCCGCTGCGCTCACCCGTCGACGCCAGATAATGCTCGCCGGCGCGCGCCTGCCAAGCGCGCGATCCCGCTTCGAGCTTGCGGACCTCCATGACCCATGGCTCGTCGTCGCGGAAGCCCACGACCCAGTAATAGCCATTGCCCGAGAGATAGAGCAGGCGCCCGCCCTCGCCGAGGTAATCCTCGACCGCGTCCATCATCGGCTCGGAATAATATTCGCAATGGGTCCCGTTGATGACCATGCGATAAGGCTTCAAGGCCGCGGCGCCGTCGCGATGAAGATCTTCATCGGTCAGCACCTCGTAGTCGTATTTCATGTGCTCGAGCCAGGCGACCACTGAGAGATCCGCCGGGAACTGCCACACGCAACCGACGCCGGGGAAGCGGTGCTTGGGGCGCATATTAACGATGGGCCGGCGATAGGAGCTGTGGCACACGCCGCCGCCATCATTGTGGAGGTCGTAGGTCGAGAGGCCGAACTCGATATCGTTCTTGTAGACCTCGATATCGACTTCCTGGAAAATCGGCGTCGCGGCGGTGATCGATTGCAGGAAATCGCCGTCGAAAGGCGTCTGGCAATTGGCGTAGGCGAGATAGCTTGCCGTCGGCACCAAGAGGCAGATGGGTGCGCGCGGTTTCGTCGGCCGCACGATGAAGGGCGTATATTCCTCGGCAAGGCCGGTGCCGTCGCCCGCCGTCAGCTTGACCGCATAGACGCCGCTCTTGAGATCGTCGGGAATCTTGAGGGAAAGCGTCGGCTCCCAGCGGCAATCGGTGAGCGCGTCATTGTGGAACTCGATGCCGCCGAACTCCGTCGGCGCCATGCGAAAGCTGTCGTTCCGGCCGCTCCAGTTCCATCCCGTCTGGCCGCGCACCGGCCGGTTGATGCCGAGCGCATGCAGCCCATGTGGCCCGACATCCCTGACCTCGTCGCCGATGCCGCGATCGGAATAGCCCAGCGTCGTATTCCAATAGGTGATCACGCCCTCCGCCGGCGGAGCGCCGCCGGCGCGGATCGCGTCGAGCGCGGCACGGTCGAGCGTGCCGCGCTGCACACCGCAGCGATCGATCTTGCCGCTGTAGCACTGGCCGACGAAGGTGCCGCGCGCCGGGTTGCGGTCGGTCGCGCCGCCGATGAGAAAGGGCGTGTCCGCCGCATTCGCCGGCCGGACGCGGAGCGATTGGCTCACATGCGAGCGGTAGTCATAGGGAACGATCTTCGAGAGGAGGCTGTTGTACCGGTTGATCACCGCCTCCTGATAAAGCGTCGCGACGCCGCTTGCCGGATCGAAGCTCGCTGCGACGAAGTACCAGACGCGGGCGATCAGCGGCACCTCGGCCAGCACCGCATCGCCGGCCGTGCCGTCACCCACCCAGAATTCGAGCCGTCCCGTGGGGCCGATGCCGAGAGCGTAGCCGCTCGTCCCGGCGATCGACCAGCGCCCCAGCACCACCTGGCGTCCGCCCGCCGGCAGCGTGGGATAGATATAGGCGTGCAAGGTGAAGGCGCCATCGATCGCCAACGCGCCTTGGGGATCGTCGACCCTGAGGAAATTGCCCTTCTGCTTATATTGCTTCCGCACCGGCCAAGCGCGCTCGATCTCCGAGAGGATCTTCTCCTCGATGTAGCCGGGGCCGTTCGGATGCTCGTCGCCATGCACGAGCCTGACCAGCGCGGCATCGACCGTCGCCGTCGCCTCGGCGCTCGCCATCACGCTCAGCGTGTCGCCGGCCTTGACCGAGATCTTGTCGGTGTAGGCGGAGATGCGGATCCTTGCCATTGCTCTTGCTCCTCCCGATCGCGGAATGGGGTTTAGGACTCCAGGAGGTCCTGCACCCGTTTCAGAAAGACGCCATGCGCGGCGGCTTCGGCCGTGGCGTAGACGCGATCATCCACCAGGCGCGGCGGCACGCCCCGCCGTCCGGAGAGGGCGACGATACGGTACTCGGCGAAAGGCTTGGTCACGACGATGGCGTATTTGTCGGCGACGGCGGCGCGGCGGAAATAGGCGAGCACGCGCTCCAGCGCGTCGCTGCGCCGGCCGCCATGGCGGCGTCCGTGCTCGGCGATCAGCTCGTCGGTGATCAGCCGCTTCAGCTCGTCGCGAAGCTGCTTCTCGAAGCGGCGGACATAGATCACTTGCTTGTCGGAAATTTCGGTCGCTTCCTCGGGCATGACCTCACCTCCTTTTCCGGTTCTCAAGGCGCGGCGCTCGCTCTTCTTCTTCTCGCGCCAGGCGCGGAATTGCGGGACGATGCCGAACAGCCCGCGGCGCAAGAAGAGGACCGTGCCGAACATGATGGCCGCGATGATCATCAGCCGCACCGGCCCGAGGCCGATGAACACGCGGTCGAACAGCACCACGACCAGCGTGCCGGCAACCGCACCCTCGGCGCTGCCGATGCCGCCGATGACGATCATCGCCAGCAGCAGAAGCAGGCTGTCCATGGTGAAGAGCGAGGGCGAAGCGCCTTTGAAATAGCTCGCGTAGAATCCGCCGATGGCGCCGAGCGCGGCGGAGGAGATCAGGAAAACCTGGATGCGCGCGCTGCGGTAATTGATGCCGAGCGCTTCGGCGAAGGCCTCCTGCCGCTCCGGCGCGGCGCGCAGCAGAAGCCCGAGCCGGCGGCCGTCGATGAGCCGATAAAGCGCCAAGGCGGCAAGCATCACCAGGCAGGCAGCATAGAAGCTCAGCACCAGCCCGCCGCGTTCGGAGATCCCGGCGGGCAGGTAGCTGTCGGCGCCGTACAAGCCATAGGTGGCTGCGCCGAGGCTGCGCGATTGAACGACCCAATCGCGGCAGAGCTCGGCGATGCCGACGGTCAGCAAGGCGTAATAGAATCCTTCGAGGCGAATGGCGGGCACGGCGATGATGACGCCGAAGACGAAGCCGAAGAACGGTCCGACGGCGATCATCCCCCACCAGGGCAGGCCGAAATTGATCGACAGATAGGAGGTCGCATAGGCCGCGGCGCCGACGACCGCGAGGGTGGCCAGCGAGAAGATGCCGGCCGTGCCGATGATCAGCATCCACACGACATTGATGGCGGCGTAGATGGCGAAGACGGTCGCGGCGGAGAGAAAGGAATTGTCGCCGAGGAGCGGCGGTGCGATCAGCAGGAGGGCGAGGCTTGCCGTCCAATAGAGCGGCCGCTTGTCGAGGATCTTCTGCTCCGCCGCCAGCGTCTTCGGATTGTAGCTGGTCTCGATCAGCAGCGGCGTGCGCCGGGTGTGCGGGGTGACGTAAGGATATGTGTGTCAGGCAATGAAAGGGGTACTCCCTGTGGCCGACCAAGGTCCACGACAGGAGCACCCCCATGCCACAGCCGGCTGCGACGATTGAAAGTCTAC
>Ga0209062_1001922_pt1 | contig 31223 bp, 28 predicted proteins | sample Coa_R2_2_FD_187158 | JGI IMG/M metagenome (GOLD analysis project Ga0209062, IMG submission 187158) | Surface soil microbial communities from Centralia Pennsylvania, which are recovering from an underground coalmine fire - Coalmine... | ecosystem: Environmental > Terrestrial > Soil > Unclassified... | reverse complement strand
TACCAGCGGTCGAGTCTTCTTTAATAATTTTACGAGGTCGGTGTCCGGAATCACGAATAGGGAGGATGGCCCCATGGTCTTGCTCGATTTCAGCATGACGCCTCTGGGTAAAGGCGAAAGCGTTAGCCCCTATGTCGCCCGCTGCCTGGAAATCGTCGCTGCCAGCGGAGTCGATTATCATCTGCATTCGATGGGCACCACGCTGGAAGGCGAGCTGGATGCGGTATTGGCCGTGGTGCGCCGCTGCTTCGAGGCGCTCGCGACCGACTGCGATCGTATCAGCTGCTCCATCAAGATCGATTACCGCAAGGGCCATCGTGGACGGCTGCGGAGCAAGGTCGATAAGGTGAAGATGCTGATGGATAAGCCGCTGAAGACGGGAGATGAGGGATGAAAACTTATGGGTGAAATAGTCGTTCGGACAACCGAAAAATCCGAGCCGCGCACGCAGCGCAGCGGAGTAAGCGGTTGTTTGGGGCGGCCGCTTACTCCGCTGCGCTGCGTGCGCGGCTCAGATAACGCGATTATCGACGCTACAATCTCAACCCCACATCGCCGCATGTCGCCGCACCTTATCCTGTTCCTTCCACGCGATCGTACCGGCCTTCCAGTCGGGAATGCCTGCCGCGAGTAGGGTTCCGTCCCGAGCGTACACTTCCAAATGGGAGGAGCTGCCATCGGTAGTAGCCAGCACTCCGTAGGTGAAAACACCTCCGGCATCGGCCCGGAACACAAACACACTTCCATTATCCTGTTCGAGCACGTTGACAAAGTAGAACCCCACCGCCTCGAACACCGCGGCCGGTACCGGTTCACAGTCCTCTGGTCCCACCAGAGAATGGAGCGGACCATCGCCACCAATCCGCATCCGTGGCTCGGCGAAGTCGCCAACCCGCCCCTCGTAAAATGCCCGCACCTTCTCCGTATCAGACATTGCTCTCTCCTCCTTCGCCGAATGATCGCTCCCTGAGCAGGCGCAAGGAACACAAAGAATTGCTGCCAGGACTGTAACGGAACGAATACTCTTCGAGGGCGGAAAAATCGGCGCATCAAATCCGGCCGCCTTTTCTCTCGGACGATTGAGCCACAAGAAGAGTGTATATTTTTGGATGGGCACGGATTTTTCTCCTGTATTCGACGATATCGGGAAAGGCGAAGACAATTGCCACTATTTCTCTCGCCGGATTTGATCAGCGATGAAGGAACGCACGTCCAGATGACTCTTGCCTTCGTATCGCCCCTGCGCCAGCCGCTCCGCCCGCTCGAACGTCTCGACGATGACCCGGCGGCGCTTCTGGTCAAAGCTGTTGGGGTCTGGATCCACTCCAACATCCCAGACCTCCAGAAACTTTTGCTTCCAGTTGGCGATTGTCTCCGGAGAGGGCAGGACACATGGGTAAAGGAAATCCTGGATAGCCCCGCGCTCGTACCGGCCGAGGTATTCGGAAAGACAGACGATGATCTCCAGGTTTGCCATCACCTTTTTCAAAGTCGTCTTCAAGATCGATGTGGGCTTGCTGCATCGCCTTCTCAATCTCTGTAAGCAACGGACCACACAGTCCGCGGAGGCGATCCGCTGCGTAGTCGTTTTCGAAATTACCGGAATCCCACGTACCCATGCAAATGTAACCCTTCACCGAACAAATTGTTCTCGCGCGACGCGCGCTAGTCTAATCGTCTTTCATGACCGGGCCAAGCATCATTCTTCAAAAAATGTTGGCGCTTCCTCTTTATGGCAACAGGAGAACGCTCCTCGCATCCAGCCTGTTACCAGCGGGAGAGGACGTTATAATACATCCAGCGCAGTTATCCATTCGAGGAGAAGATCATGCCCTCGCCGTTTCCAGGAATGAATCCGTATCTGGAACAGGACGACGCCTGGCACGATTTTCACGAGCGTTTCATTCCCTACGTTAGTGACGTCCTTGTGCCGCAGGTACGCCCCGGTTACATCGTCAAACTCGACGAACATGTTTACATCCACGAGCGTTCTGCCGCCGAGCGTGAATTCCTGGGCCGGGCGGATGTGAGCATCACGCGCGGCGATGTTCCACTGCCGTCTCGCCAGGCCACGCAAGTTCTGGAGGCGCCGGTCCACGGCCGGATTCCCGTGGCGATCGACGTGGAACGGTTGTCGTTCGTGGAGATCCGCGATCGGCGCGATAGGCATTTGGTCACTGTCCTTGAACTGCTTAGTCCTTCCAATAAGCGCTATGGGCCTGATCGCGAGCAGTATCTTGCCAAGCGCCGGCAGCTCTTGGCAAGCGATGTGCATCTGGTAGAGATCGATCTGCTACGGGGCGGGCCGCGGATGCCGGTGGAAGATCTGCCCGATTGCGCTTATTGCATTATGGTCAGCCGTGTCGAGAAACGGCCCAATGTCGGTCTTTGGCCTGTCCGTCTCCGCGAGCGCTTGCCCATTGTCCCGATTCCTCTGCGTTCCCCGGATGCCGATGCTCGACTCGATTTACAAGAAGCGCTGAATCGTCTCTACGATGCCGCCGGCTATGAGGATTACATCTACACAGGAGCCCCTCAGCCGCCGCTGCATCCCGACGATGCCGCCTGGGCGCGGCAATTCCTCCCTCGGCAGACCGAACGATCCGAAAGCGCAAGCAACGGCTGATTATCCGTTGCCGATACTTCCGGCTTGTTTCGTTCGCGGCGCCTCAACTTTGGATAGGATCGCCGCCACTTCGCTCCATAGCCTTCGCCAAGCCTGTTGCTCGGCCTGGGGTAGCTGGGCCAGCGCGGCGGGATCGCGCAGGCCGGCGAAGTGGGCGTTGCGCTGCCACATTCGCAGCATCCGTCCCGCGGCGGCGCGGACTTCGGGCCGGGCATGCTGGATTAAGCGAGTCATGGAATCCAATTCTGTTTGCAACCACTCCAGGGCTTGATGGCGCAGGTTGGCCATTTCTTTTTCGTCGAGCGGGGCCGCATCCTGACCACAGCCGGCCGCGGCGGCCGCGGCGGCGGCGTGGAAGCGGTAACCGCTTCGGGAATCGTCGGCCAGTCGAGGCTCGTCGCGGAAGGCATCGCGGTAAAGGCGGGCGGCCAGGGCGTAGCGGCGCTGGCGGCGCTGCATGCAGAGTTCGGCGAATGTCAGCCGCTCGGGGTTGTCCGCGGGCCGATCGCGCCCGGCGATCACGCCGGCTAAACGCGGCTGGAGCGCCAATAGCCGCTCGCAGGCCCGGATACGAGACTGGGCCTGCACGTCGCCCAGATCCAGGGCTGCACGGTACTCGGCCAACGCCTCGTCTAGCTGCCCCTCCTCTTGGAGGATTCCCGCGAGCTGATTGCGGAAGCGGGTATCCTTCGGTTCGAGAGAGACGGCCTTGCGAAACTCGGCCAGCGCCTCTTCTTGGCGATCTAACTCGACGAGCAGGATGCCGAGGTTGACGTGGACCTCGGCGTTGGAGGGATCCAGTTCAAGGCCTCGGCGCAATTCGGATTCCGCCTCCTCCAGCCGGCCGAGGTAGTCGAGTTGAATGCCGAGGTTGCTGTGCGGTACCGGGTCGTCCGGATTGAGTTCGATGGCCCGGCGATATTCGGCGACCGCCTCCTCGCGCTGGCCCAGATGGGCCAACGCATTGCCGAGGTTGTAGTGGGAACCGGCGAGCTGAGGGTTCAAGTCGATGGCCGCACGATACTCCGCCGCTGCCCGGTCCCATCGGCCAAGCTCCCCGTAGACGCTGCCGAGATTGACGCGAGGCTCGGCAAGGCGCGGATCGATCGCCGCTGCCTTCTCGAATGCTTGCTTGGCGTCCAAGTACTTCTTTTCGTCGGAGTAGCACACGCCCAGGTTGATGTAGGCCACGATGTTGTTTTGCGTCGCCGTAGCAGCCTGCTCCCACAAGTGCCGAGTGCTTTTCCAGGCATCGAGCTGGTTCCAGGTCAGGACGGCACAGGCGGCCAGCACCAGCACGCCGGCCGCGGCCAGGTACGAGCGCGGCAAGCGCCAGGCCGCCGCCAGGTCGGCCGCGCCGCAACTCAGCATCAGAAACAGGCCGATCATCGGGACGTAGGTATAGCGATCGGCCATGCTTTGGCTGCCTACCTGCACCAGGCCGATGACCGGCACCAGCGTCCCCAGGTACCAGAGCCAACCGACCGCCAGATAGGGCCAACGGCGGCCGGGACCGAACACCAGCACCGTAATGACGGCCAGCAGCAGTCCCGATGCTGTTACCCACGCCCAGGACAGATCCGACCGGGGGTGTGGATAAAAGATCGCCAGATGGGTCGGCCAGAGCATCTTGCCCAGGTAACTCGTATAGGCAAGCAGGGTGTTCCCCAGGCGCGCCTCCAGCGGCACCCCCTCGAACGGCGCCACGGATCGACCGTGGAGCTGGGCTTGAAAGGTGATGATGCACGAGGCCACCACGAGGGCGAACAGCGGCATTTTCTCAAGCAGGAGATTGCGGAAGCCGACTCGGAACCACCGACGCAACGGCCAATAGTCGAGCAGCAGCAGCACGCAGGGCAACGTCACCAACATGGCCTTGGCCATGAGTCCAAGCCCCAACGCCACAAGCAACGGAAGATAGCGGCCAACGCTGGGCCGATTCACGAAAAACAGATAAGCCGCCATCGCCAGGAGCCAAAAGAGCGTGCTCAGCACGTCCTTGCGCTCCGTCACCCACGCCACTGATTCGACGTGCAACGGATGCAGCGCGAACAGGCCCGCCGCCATCGCGCTTGGCCCTACCCCTCCCGTCAGCCGGACCAGGAGCAGGAACAACAGCAGAGTGTTCGCCATGTGGAGCAGAACGTTCGTCCGATGAAAAGCGCCGGCGTTCTGGCCCCCGAAAAGCTCGGCGTCTAGCTGCAGCGACAGCCAGGTCAGCGGATGCCAGTTGCCGCAATCGAACGTCGTGAACGCCCAACGAATGTTGTCTGCCGTCAGGCCGGATTGGACGTGGGGGTTGTTAAAGACGTAATGCGGATCGTCATAGTTGACAAAAGGAAACGAGAAGGTCGGGAAGTAAACCAGAAAGGTCAGCAGGGCGAGGGCCACGCTGAGGAACAGTTCCGCGCGAGGATCGCGGGAGATGCTTTTGTCTTGATTCATGAAATATCAAGTATGGATGATAGCCGTGAGACGAGTTGGGAACAACGGGAAAACGCGGGGATTGTCGGGCTGAAATACCCGCGCCGATTCTGGTGGTGACTCTCGTTCCCACGCTCCTGCGTGGGAACGCACGCTGGCGACGCTCCGCGTCGCGGCCAGTCCCCAGCCGGCAGAGAGAGTGGGGCCGCAGAGCGGCCGGACGTGCGTTCCCACGCAGGAGCGTTGGAACGAGAAATGGTCCGCATTTTAGGGATTTTTCCCAAGTGGAAAGGGTGAAAACGAACCGAACCAGCCTTCACCGAGAAATTCATGTGCTAGAGATTAAAAAGCGGTCCGTTATCCCCAATTCACAGGTGCATCATGGGCAGTTTCGCCACCAGTATCCACGTGAAAGCAAACGATGCCGCGGCCGTCGCGGACGCCCTTCGCCATTTACTGTTCGCCGAGGGTTACGAAGCTACCGATGAAGAACCACCCGACGGGTCACGGACGTGGCTTCCCTCGCCAATCCGCGCCATTCATTTGTCCGCGCCCCAGGAAGGTTGGGTTTCGCTCCTGGACAACGAAGGCATGGCTTCGCAAACCCTGGCGGTCGCGCTCTCCGGCCGGCTGCACACGCACGCGATTCATTTCTTCGTCAATGATAGCGACTCCTGGCACTATCAACTGCACTTCGACGGACATACGATTGACGAATTTAATTCCCGCACGGACGATGATGAATTTGACGAAGACGACGAAGAATCGGCCCACGTTGTGGACATGGGGGCGACAGTCAACATTGCCGATGCTCAGCGCCTCATCCAGGAACGCGCTCTGCAATGGCAGCAGCAATTACAGGAACGGATGCCGCCTCATCTGCGCGAGATGCAACAAAAATGGAGGACGACCGGACGGATCGCTCCCGAGGAGATGCAAGAACTCAACGCGTGGATGCAGAGCCAAATGCCTAACATGAGAGAACAGCTTCGGGAGTTGATGGGACTCGCCGGCAGCCTATCGGGCAGGCTTCCTCGTCAAGCCGCGCCGCCAGCCGATACCGGACGCCATAAGACGCACCTTGAACATCTGAGATCCCTTTTGAGGGAAAATGTTCCGGATTCGCACGTCGCCCAGATCCTGAGCGAAGAGGCCACGTTCGCCGAAGAAACCTTGGGCCGATTCTTGCCCTTAATCGGCATCCCCGCTTTCTACGCCTACCTGAGCTATCAGTACCTAGCCGAATTCACAGGCGCCGATCTGGCTCAGAAATCGATTCACTTTGTCGAGCACCTGAGGTTCAAAAAGCCGAGCGGACGAGGCACCGGCGGTTTGCGCCTCATCCGTTGACCGCGACTCCTCCTTTCCGCGGGTATAACGGGAAAACTCCGTCGTCCTGGTTCCCAAACTCTGTTTGGGAACCAGGAACGAGGAAAATGAGAACGTCTGCCGCAAGCATCGCCCCCTCTGGGGCAGATCACTAACAGAAGAGAAGAGCGCGGTCCTCATGGCAACTTGGGAGGCAGCTTGGCAACGGGCGCCGGCGGGGGATCCTTCGTCATCACTTGCCACAAGCGGGCCGTTCCGTCGTCGCCGGCCGTAACGAGCATCTTGCCATCCGGAGCGAAACGGATTGCTTTGACCGCCCCGTGATGGCCTTCCAGAGTGGACAATTCCTTTCCGTCCGCGATTCGCCATAATTTGATGCTTCCGTCGAGGCTGCCCGTGGCCAGCAGCTTGCCATCCGGCGAGAAGGCCACGCCGCGGGCATTCGGCAAGTGGCGCAGCGTTCGGCGTTCCTTGCCGGACCCGAGATCCCAGAGTTTCACGCTGCCGTCGCTGCTGGCCATCGCCGCCGTTTTGCCGTCGGGAGAGAGCGCCAGGTCCCACACCATCTCCGGCACGGAAAAGCGGGAGCGCTCCGCCGCCGTGCCCACATCCCAAACCTTCGCGATCCGGTCCCAACTTACGGAGACAAGCGATTTCCCGTCGGCGGTGAAAGCCGCGCTCGTTACTTGATCGCGATGTCCGCTGAGCGTGGCCTTCTCTTTGCGCGTCGCCGTGTCCCAGAGTTTCAACGTGTGATCGCGGCTGGCGCTGGCGAGTGTCTTGCCGTCGGGAGAAAATGCCAGGCAGCGGACAGCGCCGCTATGGCCGTTCAGCGTGGCGAGTTTCGCGCCCTTGGCCGCATCGCAAAGCTGCACGCTGCCCTTATCGCTGCCCGTGGCGAGGAGCTTGCCATCGGGAGAGAAAGCGGCGCTCATCACGACGTTGCCGTGTTCGAGGGTGATCGATTGCGGCTCGATGGAAGTCAAATCCCATACGGTGGCGCCGTTGCCGCCGGCGCCCGCTAGACCGCGGGCGGCCAGGCGTTTGCCGTCGTGACTGAAGGCCACGCTCTCGACGAAGCGTTGGAAACGTGGGAAGCGCGCTTGCATGTGCCAGTTGGTGGTATCCCACAGGCTGACCTCGCCGGAACTCGTGTTACCGCCGGCCACGGCGAGCGACTTGCCGTCCGGCGAAAAAGTCACGAACACGATTCGTCCCGTGGGTAAGCGCAAGTCTGTTTGCAACTTGCCGGTTTGCAAATCGCGGACCTGGAAGCGCCCCATCGGGGCGTTCTCAGGCCCCCTCTCAGAGATGGCCACTGTTTTGCCGTCCGGAGATAGGGCCACACAGCTGATGCCCGAAACCGTGGTCGCCACGCTTCGGAGTTCCTTGCCCGTGGCCACGTCCCAAATCTTGATCGATCGATCCCAGCTGCCCGTCAGCAATGTTTTGCCGTCGGCGCTGAACACCAGAGAACGGACCCCATTGTCATGGCCCCGGAGGACAAAAAGCTCTTTTCCGGAGTCCAAATCCCACAAATGAGCCGTATTATCGAGGCTGGCCGAGGCACCCGTTTTGCCGTCGGGGGAAATGGCCACGCAGGGGATCAACGCCTCGTGTCCGGTGAACGAGAACAATTCCTTGCCGGACTCGACCTCCCAGAGCTTGATCTCGCCGGGCTGCTGCTGGTTCTGCCACATCGACGCCGAGGAGAGCAGCTTCTTGCCATCGGGCGTGAAAGCGACGGATGTTACCGCCATACTGTGGCCTGTCAGGATTTTGTTGGCCTTGCCGGTGGCGAGATCGACGAGATGAATGGAGCCGTCGGTGCAGGAGACAGCCAGCGTGCGACTGTCCGGAGAGAATTTCACGCAGAAGCCCGCGGCGGGCAAGCGATAGGAGAAGTGCAGGGCGTCGCCGCGCACGTTCCAGAGCCGGACTTTGCCGTCGTCGCCGCCGGTGACGAGCCGCTTGCCGTCGGGCGAGGGCAGGGCGAACCATACCTGCCCCTTATGGCCGGTCAGCGTCCGGCGCGGGCTGACGATGAAGGGAGTCGGCGCCATGGCCGGCCAGAGCTTGACGCTTTTGCCGCGGCCGCCGCTGAGAAGCTGCTGGCCATTCGGGGCGATGGCCAGGGCGGCCACTCCATCCGGATGCGCCTGCAAGGTGGTCCACAATCGGCCCGTGTCCGGGTCCCAAATGCGGATGGTCGAGTCAAGACTGCCCGTCGCCAGCGTGAGTCCATGTGGCGAGAAGGCGAGGGTCGTCACCTCGTCGTTGTGTCCGCGCAGCACCCGGCGCTCGACGCCCTTGGCCGCGTCCCAGAGACGCACGGTGTTGTCCTCGCCGGCGCTGGCCACGGTCTGGCCGTCGGCGGAGAAGGCCACGGCTTTCACGCCGCCTTCATGCCCCTTCAACGTCGCGCGCACTTCGCCGGTGCCGGGGTCCCACACTTTGAGAGTGCGATCGCTGCCGCCAGAAACGATCGTCTTGCCGTCCGGCGCGAAAGCCACGCCGCGCACCGAGGCTTTGTGTCCTTTGAGCACGCGCAGGTTTTGCCCGGTCGCCGGATCCCACAAGCGAACGGTGCGATCATAGCTACCGCTGGCCAACGTCTTGCCATCGGGAGCGAAGGCCAGGGCGTAGACCCAGCTGGTGTGTCCCTCCAGCGTGCGGATTTCCTTGCCGGTCGCCAGGTCCCACAGCTTAATCTTCTGATCGGGGCTGCCGGTGGCGAGCATTTTGCCATTGGGAGAAAAGGCCAGGCATGAGATGACATCGGCATGTCCCTTGAGGACATGGCGCCGCGTGCCGGCTGGCACATCACACAGCTGCACGCCGCCGTCTTCCCCGGAGATGGCCACGCTTTTGCCATCGGGCGCATAGGCCAAGGCGAGAACCGGCTGCGGATCGAACAGGCGGTCCTTGCGATTGTCCACCGTGGCTATTTCATTCCGGCCGGCGACGTCCCAGAGCTTCACCAACCCATCCGCGCTGCCCGCGGCCAGGCGCTTGCTGTCCGGGGAGAAGGAAACGTGCCAGACGCATCGATTGCCGTTTTCCAGCACGGCCAGCTCTTCCAGCGTGGCCGCGTTCCACAGTTTGATCTTTCCATCGGTACCGGCCGGCGAACCGGAGGCGGCCAGGGTTTTGCCATCGGGCGAATACGCCACGCAGGCCGTCATCGGGCCAGGACCGGTCAGGCTGTTGCGTTCCTTGCCCGTGTCGGGATCCCACAGTTTGACGGCGTTCTCCCAGCCGGCCGTGGCGAGCGTTTTGCCGTCGGGCGAAAACGCCACGAACTCCACGTAGTTGCTGTGCCCGGTAAGCGTGGCCTTGAGTTTGCCCCTTTCCAGGTCCCAAAGGATGGCATTATGGTCGTGGCTGGAGGAGGCCAGCGTCTTGCCATCGGGCGAGAAAGCGACACACACGACCGGCCCTGTGTGTCCCTGGAGCCGCAGCCGTTGCTTTCGCGCGGCCACGTCCCAGACCGTCACGAAGTTATCCAGCCCGGCGGCGGCGAGCGATTTGCCGTCAGCGGAGAAGGCGACACCATTCACGCCAATCGTGTGGCCGCTGAGGGTGGCACGCACTTCGCCGCTGCTCGGATCGCGGAGTTTGACGCTGCCGTCCAGTTCGCCGCTGGCGATGTATTTGCCATCCGGCGAGTAAGCGACCGAGCGCAGCCCCTTGTCCGAATGCACTGAGGTAATCATCTGTCCCTTGTCCACGTCCCACAGCCGCAGCTCGCCGAACGGCTGATCGATCCAGCCGGCGCCCATCGCCAGTCGCTTGCCGTCGGGCGAAAAAGCCACGGCCCCCACGGTGAGCGTCACGCCCTGGAGAGCAACCGCGTTCGGCAGAAACGTCTCGGCATCCTCCTGCGTCTCGGCTTTGCGTTCGGGTAGCGACACGGGTTTCTTTTGCGAATCGGCCGGGGCGAGCGGCAAAAACACAAGCACGAGCAGCAATGCGCCCAAGGAGCCGAGCAAGGACATTCTTCCGGAGGCAGGAGAGGCGGTGAGCATGGGGAACCTCCATTTCACTGGGGAAAGGCTGGACCAATAGATTGACGATAAGACAGGGCGTCTTGCTTGTCCAGAAAGAAACCTCTGGGAGCGCGGGCGTCCCGCCCGCCGATTCGCCGAAAAAAGATGGGGCGGGATGCCCGCTGGCGACAGCTTTCGGGGAATGGTATAAGAAGGGAAAGCAAGCCGGCCGTTCCTGATGGCCCATTGCTCTTTCAATCCAGGCGAGTTTCGCCTTAAGAGCGAATCCACGAGCGAATGAATCTTATGGCCACCGTTCCGAAAACGCTTACTGAGCCGATCCGAGTAGCAAATCTGCCGCTACCACCGGACGTCGTGGCAATGCTGGACCGTCACTGGCCTTCGGGCCGGCACACCGCGCGCGAACGTGCCGCGGTCGAGGACGACTTCAAGTTGGACTACCACTATGCGGGCCACTTTATCATAGTAACTGCCGACCCACCCGGACTCCAGATTCACGCCATCGACCTTGACAACCCAGATGAAGTCCACGAACTCCATGAACGCCTGCGCGCCCAAGGGTATCGCCACATTATCTCTCTCTATCCAAGACGCTGGGATGACCCGATGGATGCAATTGTCACCCTTAACGCCGAATCCTGATTTCTTCTCTCCAATCGTTTCTGCTCGCATGTACACGCGCTGATCAACAGGCCAAGGCCGCTCGCGATGCTCCCGTTCTATATTTCCCGACGCTACCACCTGAGAAGGAGGTTCAACAAGGCCCAAAGCCTCAAGAGCCTCCTGGCGCGTCCAGACGGGTTGCGTTGCGACAGTGCCGAAATTGTAGTCGAGATCCTTACAAGACAAGGTGATACCCGAAAGCTTCGCTTTTTCTGCGATACAGGCGCCGATCACATGGTGATCCCCGTCTACGTTGCCCGAAGCGAAGGCATTCCCTACAGGCAGGATTATCCGGGAACCTTGGGTAGCTCAGTGGGGGGCAGCGTCCCCTGCTACTACGACTTCGTAGAGGTGCGTTCGTCCCTGTCGGGAAGGACGCACCGTTGGGTCTGTGCCTTCGCGGACAGCCTGCAAGCCCGGCTCATCATCGGGCGTTCCGGCTTCCTGGATGACTTTGCCGTCGCCATTACGAGCCGCCGCCTGATTGTGAGCTATCCGGTTTCTTTGAGACGCTTCTTGGGACACCACGGCACGAAATTGCACGCCCGCGCCCGCTCCAGCGATGAATGGGAACCGATCTGATGAGGAGACGCCCCAGTAACTTCCTCATCTGCGGCCGTCCTTTTTTCTCTTTTTTTTCGTTTTTCATGTCACAGGCTGCGTAGAATCAAGAACCTGCTAATAGATGGTTGATCTCGATAGGCAGCCTTGCGATGGTTTTCTCCGCAGAGAGGGTCCGCCAGTGGGGTATCCCTAACTGTGGACAAATGCCTCCCTTGAGCAGTTATCCAGGAGAGGGGCCGCCAGTGGGGGTATCGCGAACCCGGTTGTCAACGGGAGATGACGCCCATGGAACTCGTTCTTCGCAAGCGTTCGACCGGCGAAAGTCTCCGCCTCGGAAGGGCGAAGGTATTGTGCCATCGCTCGCGGAAACTCGCCTTTCTCGCTCCCTACGCGGGACAATGGGTGTTCTACTCCCTGGTCCCGCCCGGATCCGCAGAGCTTCTGTACAACCGTCTACCCGCGCCGGCGCGGTGCTCCATCGCCGCGGGCGATCTGCTGAACCTCAATGGCCTGGAATTGGCCGTTGAGTCCGTGGAAGTCGATCCCGGCTCCTACTCCGTGGAAACGAAAGAGCCGCCGGCCTGCGAGATCGAGCTGGCGAGAGGGCGGAGCGTCCGTGTCACCCACGATTTGTTGATCGGCTCGGACGCGAGTTGCGGTCTGCGCCTTGCGGACACGCCCGATCCGCAGCCGCAAATCGCCCTGGTGACATTCGCGGCGGGGCAGTGGCACTTGCATGACCTGAACGGCGGCGCACTAATTCGCAATGGCAAGCCGGCCGGCCGCTCGTTGGTCCTTGAGGATGGTGATTCTGTCCGTATTGCCGGCACGGAGCTTGTCTTCCGTATTGGCAGGGACAAGGACGCCGGACGAGTCGTTGAATGCAAGAAGCCGGACGAGAAGACGGATGCGATCGAATCGCCGGCGCCTTGCCGAGCTGCAGCGGCGATCCCCTCGCGATCGTCCGAGGCGGCCGATGCTGTCTACGAGAAGGCGAAGGAACTATGCCAGCAGCTTGTGCCGGTGCTTCGCGATCCCGGCCGGAAATTCCTGGAACCGCGATCCTTTTGCCGCGGCTTGTGGGGATGGCTGCGGATGGTGCATCGGCCAGGCTCGGCGATGGAGATGCTGGACCGGCTGCGATTCCTTTTGTCCGGTTCTCCGCAGGATCGCGTTTGGCTTTTAGAGCTGGCACGCTTCCTCTTCCAGCAGTCGTATCCCGGTCTCTGTCTGCGGGTGCTGAAAGAGCTGTGCCGGCTATATCCGCGCGATGTTACCGTGAGGCAAACGTTGGCCAAGTTTTATTATCAGCAGGGCCATAATCCTCTGCTGCCTGCGGCGGGGCGGCTGAGCGCCTTCGAGCACGCCGGCCGCTGTACGCAATTTGTCCGTAGGCTGGATGCGAACGATCGGTCCCTGGCGGACTTGGAGCGAGCCATCCGCCTGGAACAAATGATCCTGAGTCAAAGTCTCGAAGAAAAACGCGAATCCGAGGCACCCGTTCCTCAATTCGCCGAAGCAATGGGGAGGATGTGATGACGCAGGTTCCGATCCGAATCAAGGTACGGTGCACTTCCTGTCGCACCTCCTTTCGATTGAGCCAGGAACAGTACCGCGAATTGGTCAAGCGATCGCGGGTGGATCTCGACTGTCCGCACTGCGGCAGCGGCTTCGAGTATTCTCCCCTGACCGCAGTCGTGGCGACGAGTCCGCCGGTTCGCTCCCGGCCGCATCGACCGGAAGCGGAGGTCGTTCTCGAACCTGCCCCGGAGCCGCTCGCCCCGATGGCTCCTCCCCCGGCGCCGGCTCCCCAGTTCCCGCCGCCGCCTTTCGCCCCGCTGGCCGCGGGGACGCCGGCGACCGCCAACGCGGCTCCGCCTCCTTTCGCTCCGCTCGCCGGCATGCCTGCTGCTCCGGCACAGGCCGCATCGTTCCCTCAGAGAGCATCTGCCCCGACCGGCGGCGAGACGAAAAAGCTGACGCTCAATGAACGCTGGAAGCAACTGCCCCCGTGGGTGCAGTGGATGGTGATCGGCGTACTCATCGTGATTTTGGCAGTCATCATCTTCGCCATGCCCACGGGAGGCGGCGGCTAATGATCCGCAGCGAAATATACGGCAAGACGCTCCGTTTCTTCCTGGCGCCCGTGGCCGACTTGCTCTTCGAGGATGAGTCGGTGACGGAGGTATTAATCAACGGTCCGTCAACGATCTACTGCGAGCGGGGCGGGCGTCTGGAGCGCGTCGAACGGAGCTTCGCCGACGAACAAGTGTTGATGGCGGCAGTCCAAAACCTGGCGGAGTACGTTCACCGTCGCATCGATGATGACCACCACAGCATGGATGCCCGTTTGCCCGAACCGGATCGCTTCCGCGTCCATGTCATCATCCCTCCGGTCAGCCGTCAGGGTCCGTGCGTGTCGATCCGCAAGTTCCGCAAGAGCAACACCAGCCTGGAATGGCTCATCTCCAAGGGCGCCTTGGACGAAGACGCCGCCGCCTACCTCCGGCTGATGGTGCGGACGCACCGCAATCTGATCGTCTCCGGCGGGACGGGCGCGGGCAAAACATCGCTGCTCAACGCGCTGTCGGCACACCTGGCGCCATACGAGCGCATCCTCGTCATTGAGGATTCGTCGGAATTGCAATTACAGCAGCCGCACGTGCTGTACCTGGAAGCCCGGCCACCCAAGCCAGACGGCAAAGGCGGCGTCAGCATCCGGGATTTGTTCGTCGATTCGCTGCGCATGCGGCCCGATCGGATCGTCGTCGGCGAGGTCCGCCGCGGCGAGGCGCTGGACATGGTGCAATCGATGCTGACCGGCCACGACGGCGCCATGAGCACGGTCCACGCCAGCAATCCGCTTCTGGCCCTGATACGCCTGGAGACATTGTGCCTGATGAGCGACACGCACATGCCGGTCTATGTCGCGCGGGCGCAGGTCGCCTCGGCCATTCAGGTGATCGTCCAGGTCAATCGCTTCTCCGACGGCAGCCGCCGGCTCAGCGCCATCAGCGAAGTGGAAGGGCTAGACGAGAACGAGAAATACCGCCTCCGCGATTTGTATCGCTTTCACGTCGAGGGGCGCGAGGCCAGCGGACAGATCCGTGGGCGGCTCGCTCCGACGGGGCGAAAGTCCCGTTACTCCCGCCTGGTCTGGGAGTATGGCCATGACAGCGAGATTGGCCGCTGCTCCGTTATCAAGCGAACGACGAATGGAAAGCGGCCAGACGGTGCAACGTAAATTTTTCACGCGGTGTGTCACAAAAGACGCCCGCTCCCGAAGTAGTAGCAGGAACGATCTTACTCCCCCAGTACCCCGAGGTGTAGCATGTTCAAGTCACTTCGTCGAATTCACGAGGATGAGCGCGGTTTGGAAACCCTGCAAGTGGTCATGATTATCGCCGTCGCGGCCCTGATCCTGGCCCTGGTCAAGGCCTTCTGGCCGAACATCAAGCAGTGGTTCACCAATCTGGTCAACGCGATCACCGGATGGAACAACTAGAACAACTGGTTGGGTGGTTGGGTGGTTAGGTGGAGCGGTAAATAGAGGTGGACCTATGCGTGGCTTAAATTCAACTGGCGTGGCGATCCAACCACTCAACCACCCAACCACCCAACCACCCAACCACCTATCAACTCGCGCCTGGGCCTGGCGGATCGCGGTCGTCGCGCCGCTCGTCCTGGCCGCCCCCTGGCTTTGGCTATGCCGCGGCTTGGGGGCGCCGGCCGAGGCGGGCACGGTTCGCGTCCTGCTCCTGGCCCTGTTGCTCTTGAGCGCCACCATCACGGATTTGCTCTGGCGGCGTATCTACAACTGGACGACCTACACGGTCTTTGTTTGGGTTGTCGGTCTTGAATTGCTCGCCGCCCTGCTGCGATTCGGTGGGGCGGAAGAGAGCGAGGGCGCCTCGGCGTGGCTGATCTCTTCCTTCGGTATGCTGCCGTGGCGCGATAGCCTGGCGGGTTTCGCCGCCGGATTCGCGATTCTGTTTGTGCTCTACAATGTGTTCCGCGGCGGCGCGGGTGATTTGAAGCTGGCCGCTGTCCTCGGCGCTCTGATGGGCGCTAACCGGATCGTTGAAGTGTTGATTTACTCGTACATTCTGGCGGGGGTTTTTGCGGCATGCCTGCTCGTGGGCGTCGCGGGACCCCGATCGATCTTGGCTTTCGCGGCTCGGTGTGTGGGTTTCGGCGGCGGCATCGCTGCACCTGCCGGCGATGTTCGAGATTGCCTGAAACGTCAGGTTCCCATGGCCCCGTTTCTCGCCGGCGGCACGCTCCTCGCCCTTGTGTGCGGCTGACGGCAGCGGCGAGCGAGGTTGCGAAAGCGCTCGGATAGGTAGGAGGATCGCATGCGATCGCCTCATCGTTCTTCGCGGCTCCGTCGCGGCATGGCCGCCCTGGAAGTGGTGCTCGTCACCGGCCTGGCCCTGCCGATGGCCGCCGCGATCTTCTGGCTGCTGGTCCTGACCCTGAGGCGTTTTTTCGGCATGCTCGGCAACGGCGTAGGACTGCCTTATCTGTAACCAGCCGGCTGACGCCGGCCGTTCGCTGGAGCGCAATCATGATCTCCCCAGCACAATGGATACAGGGCGTCGAATGGGTTTGGCTGGTCTGGTTGGCCAGCCTCTCCATCGTGCTCAAAATGTCGTGGCGGGCGCTAGGGCGTTGGCGGCGGCCGCGCTGGGGCGTTCTGGTGCGCGGTGAAGAGGGCGTATCGTATTCGCTGTCCTACATATTGGTTCTCCCCGTGTACTTGTTGTTCGTCTGTCTCGTCTTCGAGTCAACCTGGCTGCTTCTGGCGAAGGTTGGCACCTTGTACGCCGCCCATGCCGGCGCTCGTTCCGCTGTGGTATGGTCATCGGCGCAGCCGACCAATCTGCGAACGACGCGCATCAACCAATCGGTGTGGTCAGCCATGACTCCCTTCGTCACCGGCACTCCATCCTGGCAGGGTCTATCCGGCGACGCTTTCGGACAGGCCACAGATTACGCGACGGCTTACAACCTTTATTCGCCCGCCAGCGGCGACCCCAACGCTCAGCCGGGGTTCGGGACGATGATGAATCGCTATTTCGCCGCGGCCTCGCGGACTTCGTGGCAAATGCAGGTCGATACGTCGCGGCCCGACGGCGATCTGACCGTGACCGTTACTTACCGCGCTCCGCTGCACATTCCGGGCGCGGCACGCATCCTGAATCCCAACGGCCAGCCGCCAAACGAGTATTCCATTACGTCGTCGGCCACGCTGCCCAACGAGGCGCCCGCGTCGGCCAACGGCACGCTGGGCATTGATTATGAGTCCCGTTAAGGAGGGGCGGCCATGTGCGAATCTGCAACTATTCCTTCCGACGGCTCTTCTCGCGATCTGCACTCCGGCGAGGAGGGAATGCTTTCCCTGGCCTCGCTATTCGTGGTCCTGGGCTTTCTGGTGCTGATCGGCTTGCTGGCCAACGTGGGCAGAGTTAGCTCGCGCAAGCTGGAGACGCAGAACGCGGCCGACTCGACGGCCTACGCCGCATCGGTGGAGATGGCCCGCGGCATGAACTCGATCACGGCCATCAACCATCTCATCGGCGAATTGACCGCCCTCGTCGTGCTGATTCACACGCTCGGCGGAGATGAACTGGACCAGGGCAAAGACCCGCCGGCGACGCCGTGGACTTTGTCACTCCTTCTGGATACCACGTATGGGATGGCCACCGCCGTCGGCGAGGATTCGATCCCCGTCAACGATGACGCCTACGATGAGGCCAGCAAGGATTCCAAAGTCGGCGGAGCCATCTACGACGCTCGCAAGCGCCTCAAAATGGTGCTGACCTGGGCCTACGAGGCGCACTTCATCGGAGGCATCATCGCCCAGGGGCAATTCATTCCGATCGTTGGACCGCTTCTGGAAGCGTGGGGCGACAGCATTTGTTTCGCGGCTTTGGCGTTTGAATACAAGGTATACCAGGAGTGCGAAACACTCGACTTCCTCGAACAGCTGGCTCGGGGACTTCAGGAGGTCAAAGTCCTCCTACGCGACGTGGTGGTTCCGGGCCTCTATTACTACCAATCGTCGATCGTCTACGCCGCTCCTATGAAGGCCCTTGATGCGGCCAACTCGATGGCCGAGCCGAACCTGGCCGACCAAGTCTCCCTGTACCCGGGTTGGCCCTTCGTGAATTTGAACCTGCCGGTGGAAACGGAATCCTCCCAAACGAGCGTGGAAAGATCGCAATTGATGCGTGCCAGCACGCCGTGGATCCAGTGGTGGCGCCAGCCGTGGATCGATTTCGGCAAGAACGCATTGCGGTTATCGCGCTTCGCGCAATACTTCGAGGATCGCTCCACGCAGTATACCCAATCCATCATCAAGAGCTTGAAGCAAGACAAGGGCATCAACCTGTATGTGATGGCGAATGCGCAAGGCCAGGGCAAGACCTACGAACCGTGGACGTACGCCAACCACAGCGACCAGGCGGATCAGATGTTTACCGTCGTGGGCCTGGCACACCGCCCCGCGCCGACCAATTTCGCCCTCAACATGTTCCGATTTCAGGAAAACCCCGACGGCCTGGCGTGCTTCGCGCAAGCGATGTTTTACAACGCCAATCCGCAACAGCGCGGCTCCGGAAACAATGATTGGCAGCCCACCGCCGGATGGGACACGCTCAATTGGGACGGCCCTGCTCCGGAATATCCCGGACCCGTGCCGCAGGGGGATAATACGCCGACGCCCACGACGCCGCAGCCGCGTATCCGCCTCAATTGGCAATGCAAACTGGTGCCGACCACGCGCCTGGGCGAGGCAACGGTGTTTCAATCCGGCTCGATTGACAAGGTGCTGTGGCGAACTCTACCCACTTCCGGCACCTCGTTGGCCCGGACTCATTGAGGGAGATCGATCATGCGACGCATTCCGATGAATCGTCCCCGACGCCGAGCGATCGCTTCTCTGGAGCTGGTCTTGGTGTTTCCGTTCCTGTTGAGCATTGTGTCCGCTTTGTTTCTGATTGCGCGGGCGGATGTGGTGAAGGTGCGGACAGCGACTGACGCGCGGCGACAGACCTGGCGAAATCGCCCCAACGCGCCCTCGGGCCAACTGTTGCAGCCCTGGCACAACCCCCAGGACTCGGAAATCAGCTCGCTCCCACAGCGATCTGTCACCGGCGGGCCGCCCTTCTCCGGCCAAACATTTCAAGCTCAATCGCGCAATGCCCTCATTGCAAACCCCTGGGCTTCCCAGGCCATCCCGTTTCCGTCCCTGGATCAGAATCTCAAACCGCATACCTCCGTTTTGTCGCTGCTCGGCACCCAGCTGGCTGGTGCATCGTTTGACGCTCTCTCGGCAGCCCTCGATCCCGGAACCAACCCGGCCCTCGTCGCGGCCAGTGCAACCGGCATATCGATTGGAAATCCCGGCATCCTGGTGGCTGGGGCCTATCTCCGGTTTACGGTGGGTGCTGCCCTGGATGCCGCGGTGGATACCCTCAACGCCATGTGGGAAGCCCTGGAGGTAGCAACGTTAGGCTTTGCGGGAGATACCGACGAGGGGAAGAAGATCCAGAAAGCCCTCAACGAGCTTACCGAATTTCTCAATTGTTTCGACAACCTCTGGGATGCCGCGAATGGTCGCCTCGGTGCGGACCCCTACGACAATTAAAACGCCCCGGAGAACGATACCCATGACCGTCTCATCCTCGACTTCGTCCGATAAGTTGGCCGGCGGTCGTCCACGGTTGGCCCTTGCCGCTCTCTTGTTCCGTGCGCTGCGCGTAGCGGTCATGCTGGTCATCGCCGCCGCCGGGCTGATGTTGTTGCAGACTTACCGGACCATGTTGCGCGAAGCGGATGCGACGCCGAGCGTCGCTGACGTGCGTTCCCACGCGGAGCGTGGGAACGAGAGCGATTCCTTCTCGTTCCCACGCTCCGCGTGGGAACGCACGTCCGGACGCTCCGCGTCCCGTCCGGAAGAAGCAATTGCGGATGCATTCTTGCGGCCAGGCGCGTGGGCACTGGGCGAGAGCAATTGGTCGATGGCCATGCTCGACCTGTCCGGACCCGACAGCGAAGCCCGGCTGCAATCGCTGGGCAGCCGCACGATGGGCGAAGCCAAACCCTCCCCGCTAGAGGAAAAACTCCTGGTCTGGCTGCGGAAATTTCGGCCGGAGGTCGTGAACGGTTGCCGCGTCTACAACGCCCGGATCGGAACGGTGCGCGTCCGCGCCGTCACCGAGAAACGAGGAGAGCACGAGCGTCCGCGTCTGGTGCAAGTCCTCTGGCGGCGTGGAGCAACCACTCGGCTGCTGGAAGCGTCTCCCGCGCCGGCTTCCAGCGTGCAAGAGTCAAGAGCCGGCCATCTCCTGCCGCTGCCGGCGGGTGTGGCGTCGGTGGCCCGGCGCTTTGATGAGTCGGGCCGATTGTCCTGCGAGATTCTCGGCCCCGCAGCGGCGAAGGATTGCCTGCGCGAATGGTCGGCGGCTGGGTGGACGACGGAAAAGATCGGCGCTGAACAAGGGCCGATTTCCCTCGTCCTCTTACGGAAGGCCGGCCGCGTACTCCAACTCTTTCCGGTTGAAGCGGGTCCGTCCGGCTCGCCCGCCTATCTGTTGTTGATGGCCCCGTCGGCCGAGCAATGAGGAGTGAATTGTCATGAGCGCGTTGCGAATCATTGTGCCCGTGGTCCTCGGCGTCATCGCCGCCATCTTGAACTTCATGGTCCTCCGCGGCAGCACCGCCCCGCTGGAGCTGACCGCCCTTCGCACGGACATCAAAGCGGACACGGAAATCACCGAGGATATGTTGGATCGCCTCCAAGTGAGAGCGGATAAGGAGATTTTCAAATCGGCCATACCGTACTCCGAGCGCGGCCTGCTATTGGGTCGCCGTGTCACGCGGCCCGTGAGCGCCGGCGAAGTCCTCCTTTATGCCGATGTTCACAATCTCGATGAGGAGAACATCCGCCTCTACCTCAAGCCCGGGGAAACGACCCTGACTATTCCCGTCAAGTCGTCGCGTGTCGCGCCGAGCCTGCGGCGAGGCGATTCGGTCGGCGTGCTGGTGTCGGTGCGGCCCATGCCGGAGCCGACGAAAACAGTGACGCGGCCGCCGGCGCCCATAACGCGGATGCTTGGCCCATTCCGCCTGCTCAGCGTGGGGGCGCCGGTCGATCCCTACCGCGGAGCCGGACTGGGTGATACACGTTTGCTGCTGGTAGCAATCAAGCCTGGTCCCGGCGGCCAGATCGACCCGGGGGTCGCCACCCTCCAGGAAGCCATCGCCGCCGGCGCATCCGGCGGCAACAGCGGCGACGGCGGCGTGCTGGCCGTCGAGTATTACCAGCAACGTCCGTAGTCCGTAGTCCGTAGCAAAACAACCTGATTGTCTTTGCTACGGACTACGGACTAATGAGGAGATATTACCGTGCGATTCGTCGTCATCCACACGATCTCGGCCAAGAGCTGGCAGGTGACCGTGCCGCCGGGCCGCAACCCCGTGCGTATCGGCCAGCACCCCGCTAACGATGTCGTGCTGCCCAGTCCTTACGTCGGTCCCTGCGCCGGCGCGATCGGCAACGAAGGCGCGGGCGAGGGCTGGCAGTTCTGGAACCTCAGCGGTCGGGAGATTCGCGTGGACGGCATGACGCTCACCCACGTCAACCAAAAGACACCCCTGGCCAGCGGTCAAACCATCGTTTGTTTTCCCTTTAACCTGACCGTCGAGTTCGACCCCGAAGACATTCACCCCGGCGGTGACGGTCCCTCCGGCCTGGATTATCGCTGCGCCGAGATGGTCCGCGACCTGCACCGCCAGCTCAGCGATCTGTACAGCAGCACAACCCTCGATCGCGCCCAACAGCTGACCGACGATTACCTCCTCAACCTGGAGCAGAAGATCGAGGATCTGGCGAGTCGCTGGCCCGATTTTCCTTCCGACGACATGGAGCAAACGACGCTGGGCAACCACATCGCCGGCGTTGGTCTGCGCTCGGAGCTGCTGCACGCTTTGAGCGCCCGCTCGGGGGTGGAGGCGGGCACCCTGCAAAAGAACAAAGAAGCCGAGGGATGGAGCCGGATGCGCACCGCCCTGCTCGATCAGGATCGCGATGTCGAAAAGCTCGTCGAGAAGACCCGCACAGCCCTGGGACTCGGCGCTGTCGATGATTTGACCGAACAGATGAAACGCATCGAGGAAGGCTTTTGGCCGTTCTGGGAAGAGCTGCTTTCTGGGGCAGCGGCGCCGCCCGCTCGGTTGCGCCGCTATCTCGCGGTACGGCGGATCAAGGAAGAGATTAAAGCGATCTGGTATGGATTTGGACCTCTCGAAGACCTGCTCGCCGATCCGACCATCAATGAGATCATGGTCGTCGATCCCGACCACATCTTCATCGAGAAGGGCGGGCAAATCGAAAGCTCGGGGCGGCGTTTCCTTACCGATGCGCAGAAGATCATCCGCGATATCGTCAACGGCTCCGGCCGTGAGATCAATACCTCGGAGCCTCTGGCCGACGCCCGCTTGCCCGACGGCAGCCGCATCAACGCCGTCATTCCGCCCCTGGCGCTGAAGGGGCCGTGCCTGACCATCCGCCGGTTCCCGAAGCGCCGCCTGACGATGGACGAATTGATCCGCCGCGGCTCGCTGACACCGTCGGCGCGCGACTTTTTGCGGGCAGCCGTCATCAACCGCCGGAATATCCTCATCTCCGGCGGCACCGGCACAGGCAAGACGACCATGCTCAACTGCCTCAGCTCGTTCATCCCCGACAAGGAGCGCATCGTCACCATCGAGGACACGGCCGAATTGCAGCTGCACAAGGAGCACGTTGTCACACTGCAAGCTCGCCAGGCGAACGCCGAGGGCAAGGGGCAAGTGAGCATCCGCGATTTGGTGAAGAACTCGCTGCGCATGCGGCCCGATCGTATCGTCGTCGGCGAGTGCCGCGGCGGCGAGGCCATCGACATGCTCCAGGCCATGAACACGGGACACGATGGCTCGATGACCACCATCCACGCCAACAGCCCCGCCGATGTGGTCCTGCGTCTGGAGGTGCTGGTGCAGCAAAATGCCGATACGCGCTTGCCGGTCGAGTCCATCCACCGGCAGATCGTGTCGGCAGTGGATCTCATCGTCCAGCTGCGCGTAGTCGGTTCGGGGGCCGGCAAGAAGCGAGCGGTGGTGGAAATTGCCGAGGTGGTCGATGTGGAGGAAGACGGCGGAGTGCGCATTGTGTCGCTCTTCGCTCGCGATGAGACAGGGACCGCCGCCATGCGGCCGACCGGTCACTTGCCGTCGTTCATCAGCGACCTGGTATGCTCGGGGTTGATCGCGGATCCCGTGCAGATTGTAAGTGACCTTGGCGAATGGCCGGCGTAAGCCGGCTGGTAAGGAACCCACCAGCCGGCTTACGCCGGCCATTCGCCTAGGACGCCGGCCGTTCGCCTAAGACAAGTGAGGGAAGCAATGGCTACCGGATTGCTAATGCTGGTGAGTTCGGCCCTGGTGGGTCTGGCGGTCGGTCTGGCGGTTGTCGGTTCGGCGGACGCCGTCGATTGGCTCAACGCCAAGTACCTCGCGAATCTGGGCGAGCGGATGGATCGTCTCGGCCTGGATTCGCGGCCGCTTCGGGGCCGGCTGCGCTTCCGTTGGCTGATGACCATCGGCGTGTTTTTGGTCGTCGGTATATGGCTGCACATGATCCCGGTGGGCATTGTGGCGGCCCTTCTGACGTATTATCTCATGGGTCAGTGGTTGGAGGGGCGGCTGGTGAAGTGGCGGCAGCAGCTGCGCGACCAGCTTGTCGGCGCGACGCGCGCCCTGGCCGCGCAGGTGCGGGCCGGCTTACCGTTGACCGAAGCGCTCGCTTCCATCAGCGGCGACACGCCGGATCCGCTGGGCGGATTGCTGCGCCGCGCCGTTAACCAGTCTGAGCAGGGCCGGGCGCTCAAGTCCATTCTGCTTGAGATGAAGGAGCGTTTGCGGATCGAAAGTTTCTCCCTGCTCGTGGTGGCCCTGCTGATCGCCGAGGAACGCGGCGGCAAACTGGCGGACGTGCTGGAGCGGATCGGCCACAGCTTGCAAGAGCAGCAGCGCGTGGAGCGCAAGCGCGAAAGCGATACGGCCGCCGGCCGCTTGCTCGTCAACATCCTGGCCACGTTTCCGGCGGTGTTTTTGGGCATGTTTTACCTGCTCGATCCCGAAGGAACCAGCTTGGTCTTCGCGACCTTGGCTGGCCAACTCGTCCTGTGCGTCGTGGCGGCGATTTCGGTCGGCAGTTTGCTCTGGGGGCGGCAGATCTTGGCGAGAATCGCCTGACAGAGCGTGAGAGGGTTTAGGGTTTAGGGTTTAGGGTAAGAAGGGTCGGAATAAAGCGCACCAACCGTTGTTCTTCACCCTAAACCCTAAACCCTAAACCCTCCCACACGTGGAGGTTCTTATGACGGCTTCGATGACCTTGTTAGCAGCCGGCATTCCACCGGGCCTCGAGACGCTGATCGGCTCTCTCGCGCTGGGCACGGCCGTAGGGCTTGCGGCGCGGGAGTTGGTCGTTATCCTGATGGAGCCACGCAAGGATCTGTCGGTCGGGAACCTGCTCGAGCATCAGCGCCGTACGGCCCTACGTCAACGGTCTCGATCCTATCGATTTTTGGAGCCGTTGGTTGATCGGCTCGAACCGATGGGAAGCCGCCTGTGGGCCAATCGCCTGCCGGATTTGCAGCGCGAGCTGGAGATGGTAGAACCTCAGGCGCCCTGGAAAGCGAGCGAGTATCTGGTCCTCAAGAGTCTAGAGGCACTTCCGGTCGTGCTGCTGGCGGCGCTGTTCGCCCTGGTGCTGTTCGGATCCTTGCCGGCCGTGACGCTCGTGGTGCTCGCCTTGCTCGTTTTACCGACACTGAACCGCCGGCGAGTGTCCGACCGTGCCCGGCGCTACCGAATCGCGGTACGCAACCAGCTGCCGTTCGTCGTCGATCTGATGGCCCTGATGCTGGAATCGGGGGCGATCTTTCGCGAGTGCCTTGAGACGGCGGCGGAGGAAAATCGCGGCGAACCCGTTGGCGAAGAGTTTAACCGCGTTTGCCGGGCCATCGACCAGGGCGTGCCTCAGACGGAGGCGCTGCGCGGCCTGGCTCGCCGCATGGACGATGCCGACATCTTCGAGATCGTCTTCGCCATCAACACCGCCGAGGAGCGCGGCACCCGGCTGAAGGAGACGCTCAGCGGCCTGGCCGAACAGATGAGGCATCGCCGTATCCAGTGGTTAGAGCGAGCGGCCGAGGAGGCCAAGGTGCATATCACCTGGCCGGGCCTGCTGGTGATGGTGGCCTGTCTCCTGATCGTCGCCGCACCGCTGTTGCTTCCGGGCTTGGGTTCCGTCGGACGCTGAGGGAGGTTGTCATGGCCGTGCGGATCATTGTCGATAAGGGGCCGGACAAGGGAAGGTCGCTGCAACTCGATGGGCGTGCCGAGGTGCGCATCGGCCGGGGTCCGGGCAACCATCTAATGGTACAGGACCCGGCCTGGCAGGGATCGCTACGTGTGTCGTTCAGCCAAGGCGTTTGCAAAGTCACCAACCAGACCCCCACCACCATCTACCTTGGCGGCAAGACCTTCGCGCCGGGCGAACAACGGGCCTGGTTCCACAGTGAGTCGCTGCAACCCACCGCCCAGACGCTTCTGGTCCTCTACGTCGAAGATGCCGGCCGGGAGGCTGCTCCGGCAACATCGTCCAAATCCCGCAAGACAGTTCAGCTAGTCGTCATCTTGCTTTGCTTGCCGCTGGCGGGAGTGCTGTTCTTCCTCCCCACGGATCCCGGCGTGGACGAGCAACGAAGTCCCGAGGATAGCCAGAAGGAATATCATCGGCTGGAGCAGAGGCTACAAGCGCTTCAAGAATCCGCGGACAGCGGCGAGGCAGCCGGGCGCGTGCTTACGCTCTTGAAGGAGGCGCGTTTTCAACAACTTCGCAAGCACTCCGCGCGAGCCTTCACGCTCTACCACCGCGTCCGCGAGGAAGTCGAGTCGGACCTGGGAGGACCGCTCGACCCCAAGCCGTTGCCGGAGGAGGTCGGCAAAACATTGCGAGAAGTGCGCGATTTTGTAAACCAAGAGTTGATAACTCTCGGACCAGAAGCGCGAAAGAATAAGAGTTAGCGGACAAGGCCTTGCCAGCCCGCAGCGCAAGCAAGGGTGAGGAGCCGCGCCATGAATTACGATCTTCTCCGTGTCGTTCGCTCCAGCAACGATTGGCTGGTCTGGCGAGGAGAGCATCCCGCCTCGCAGGCGCGTTACTTGCTCAAACAGCCGCAGCCCAATGCCGATGCCCATCGTTTGGGGGAACGGCTTGCGGAGGAACATGCCTTTTTTCAGCCCCTCCAGCACCCCCACCTGATTCGGCCTCGGAACTGGGAGCCGGCCGGGCCGTGCCTCGTTCTGGACGACGTGCAATGTACGCTGGCGGAACTGCTCGAACAGGAAGGGCGTTTGGCTCCCGATTTGACTGTTAACGTGCTGATGCAATGCCTCGACGCGCTAGGCTACTTGCACGAGCGCCGCCTGGGCCACGGCTGTGTCAGCCCCCACACCATCCTGGTCGATCCGGAAGGGATGATCAAATTCGGTGAATTCATCGGCTACCGGTTCGACGAAGGGACGCCGCCGCCGCCGGACCATCCGATGAAGTATCAGGCGCCGGAGATGCTCGACGGTACTTTGGGCAACCCCGGCCCCGCCTCGGATCTGTACTGCCTGGGACATACCGCCCTGGAATTGCTGTTGGGCGGAGAGTATCCGCTGCTGTTCGCCGGGCCGGGCGGGAACGCGGCGGACGTGCAAGCCAACTGGCTCGGCTGGCATGCCCATCCCGGACGAGAGCTGAGCAACCTGGCCCAATCGCTTCCACACGTTCCGCCCGTGCTGCTCGACATTCTCGCGCGGATGGTGCGCAAGGATCCCTCGCAGCGCGGCTATCGCTCGGCGGCGGAGGTGCGACAAGCGCTGACGGCGACGGGCCTGGCCTCACAGCGGCCGCTGCCGGCCTTTGGCGAGGCGCCGGCGCCCGCCGCTCCGGAGGAGCCTGATCCACAGCCGCCGCGACGCCGAGCCAAGAAATCCAAACCGAAGTTGGGTGCGTCGTCCCGCGGCAGAACGCTCTCGCTGAAATGGCACGAGGACGGCAAAGAGAAGACGAAAAAGTTTCCCGCAAGTCAAACCGTCGTTGTCGGCCGTCATCCCACCTGCGAATTGCATCTGGAAGAAGAGGGAGTGTCTCGCCGGCATGCGCTGCTGGCCAATCAGACCAACGGCCAGTGGTGGGTCTATGACCTGCACAGCACGCAGGGAACCTGGCACAATGGCACGTCGATTCGGGCGGCCCATCTCAAACAGGGCGACGAGATTCGGTTCGGCGACGTGTCCTGTGGAGTGGAAATCTCGCGGCCGAAGCGGAGCGCATCGCGGATTGGGCCATTCCGCCTGTTGGGCACAATCCATCAGGGACATAACGGGAAGCTCTACCGGGCAGTCTGGCCGAACAATGCCTCGTACCCGGTCGTGGCAGTGCGCGTCTTTCCCTCTGATTTTCAGTTCGACGAGGAGCAGGTACGCCGCTTCCTGCGCGGCATCCCGCAGGCGGCCGCCTTCCGCCACGCCAACTTGCTGCGGCTGTTCCGGGGCGGCTCGATCCGCAAGGGCGGGAAACGCCGCTGGTTTCTCGCGATGGAATACATGGCCGGGGGCAGCCTGCGCGACCGCTTGGCCCGCGAGGGCGGTCTGACGGGCGCCGAGACGTTCGCCTATGCGGGCGACGTTCTCGCCGGCTTGACCGCCATCTCCGCGCAGCGCCTGCTGCATCGCAATCTGAGACCTTCCTGCATCCTGTTCGATCAGCAGGACCGAGCCAAGATCGGCGATTTCGTGATGATGCGCGGCGACTTCGTCGATTCGTTCCAGCAGGTCACGCGAGCCGGCTCCGTGCCGGCCGAGCACGTCTACCAAGCTCCCGAACAAGTGCAGGGAGCGCGGGAGTTGACGCCCAGTTGCGATCTATACAGCCTGGCTGCCATCATGTACGAGACGCTGACGGGACAGCCGCCTTTCCCGACGAAACTCAAGCTGCCGGAGATGATCGACGCTATCTGCAATCAACCGGTGGCGCCGCCGCGGTCGATCAATCCGCTGCTGCCGGACGAGTTGGATGCTTTCCTGCTCCGCGCGCTGGACAAACGGCCGGAGCGCCGTTTTCAATCCGCGGAGGAATTCGAGCGAGCAATGAACGCCATCGAAAACCCCAGCAAGTAATTCGTGCTCATGATCGATTCACTTGGCCAACTTCTGATCGACATCCAGCTGCTCCGCGAGGAGCAGTGGAAGGAGGTCCATCGCCAGCTCGCGCCGGACGCCGATCTCCCCACCGTCCTCGATCGCGTGCAGGCGCTGCCTGCCTGGTGGGCGGCCGGCGCTTCGATGCCGGCCCTGACCGTCTACCAGCGGAAATGGATCAAACGTCTCTGCGAGAAGGATCGCCTCCCTCGTCTGGAAAAGGCGCTTCGCCGGGGCGACTACCTGATCCTGGAGGAGCTGGGCGAAGGGGGCATGGGCATTGTCTACAAGGCCTGGGATTTTCAGGAAAAACAACTGGTGGCCATCAAGCAGATCAAGCGGGTCTCGCTGGATGCCTATCGCCGCTTCCGCCGCGAGGCCCGCATCCAGAAGCGTTTGTCTCATCCGTTCGTTGTCCGCTTCCTCAAGCTCGCGCGGGTTCGGGGCGACACACTGCTCGTTCAGGAGTACATCACGGGCCGGACCATCGACGAAGAAGTGAAGGCCCGCGGTCCCATCCCCTGGCAAGAGGCGGCACGCTGGACTCTCGATATCCTCGACGCTTTGGAATATGCTCATCGCCTCAAGATCATCCACCGCGACCTGAAGCCGTCGAATATCATGTTGGACCAACACCCCTCAGGCGTGAGGGCCAAGCTGCTCGACCTCGGTCTGGCCAAGTGCCTGGACCCAACATCGATGTCCCAGACGACGACCAAGGACGCCGTAACGGTCGGCGACGCCTTGTTGGGCACATTCGAGTACATGGCGCCGGAGCAATGGCGCGGAGCCGAAGCGATTGTTCCCGCATCGGATATTTATAGTCTTGGATGCACTTTGTTCTTTATACTCAGCGGAGGCCGGCCGCCCTTCACGGCGGACTCGCTGGTTGCCTATTGCAATGCCCATACTAACACGCCGCCGCCGCGGTTGACCGCGGCGCAGCCGGCCATCCCTGACGCCCTCGACGCGCTGGTGCAGCAAATGCTATCCAAGGAACCGGCCCAGCGCGGGACGCCTACCCGCCTGATCAAACAATTTCGCAGGCTGCTCCGCCCGTTCGATCCCTCTCTGCCGCCCGTCGGTCCGAAGTCCTCGCTGCCCCGTTCCTCGCGGCGCAACGCGCTTCCGACGCATACTCCCGCCCCGAAACGCCCCTTGTCCCTGCCACGCCTTGAGTCTCCACCGGGGGACGAACGCTTCATGCCCTTCGCCTCCGGCTCCGAGGTTAACGTCTCAGGGTTCCGAACCTTCCTCCGCGCATTCTTTGTCTCGCGAGGCCTATTCCGGCGCGTTTTCTTCTTGTTCCTCTTTGTCCTCGCCGTCCTCGGCATTCTCTGGATATGTTTCCATAATTGAACGAGAGTCGAAAACGCTTCTCTTCGCCGGGCGGAATTATCGTTACAATCCACTCATTTCTTCTTTCCCACTCTTTAGATTTTCTCTTCCCTACCAGCATGATCCACCGATAAGGAACAGCACCTAACTCGATTGCACTTGACTTTATTAGAAAACTCGCCGGATCGGGTGCGTCCCTAATGTGGAGCGGTCCCTGCTCACCATACTCCTTGCCCGTGGAGGATACATGTTCCTTGCGTTGCTCAAGCGGCTGCGGTTGAGGCCGGCCTTATCGGCGACCACGCTGGCCCTGGCCGGACTGCCGGCTCAAGGCCAATATCCGCCACCCGGCGCCGCGCCGCCCTCTTACGGCATAATGTATCAAGGGCCTGCGGGCATGTGTCCGCCGGGAGGCGTTCCCTATGGGGCGATGCCGCCTGTCCCTTTCCAGCCCTACTTTTTGCCGCCGCATCCTTGCCTCCCCGGTCCTCAGCAATCTGCCCAGCCGTACCAGCCAACACCTTCCACGCAGCCCGCGCAGCCGTCTCAGCCAAGCGAATCGACCCGCCCTCCCGACACATCGGGCCGCACGGATATGCCCAGTCCGACCGACACGTTCGACATGACGGGAGCCAACACGGGACAGGAGCCTTCGCTATCGGGAGAGCAAGGCGCGGCGGGAGGCGGCAGCGGCGTCGCTCTGGTGGCACCGGGCGGCTACCTGGACAACCCCATTCCGGTCTCCACGTTCCGCCTGCGCTTTGATTCGGCTTACAACCTGAACCGCCCCGACCGCGCCGAGTACTTCTACGGCGCCTGGCAAGAGCTGGGATTTCATCCCCACGGCATTCAGGGACGTGGCGTCTTTTTCGATCCCAGGGCCATCGGTCCCGATCTCTTGCCCAGTAATATCAATTACCAGCAGCCCGAGGCCTACTTTGAATATGCTTTCCTCAAGCGTTTTTCCGCTTTCGTTCAGGTTCCCTATCGTGTTATTGATTTCAAAAACCCTCAAGAGGACTTGCCGGAGTCCGAGATGAAGCGGAACCCAGCCGATCAACCGAACCCGGGGAGCCGATTCTATCCCGAACCCGGCCCGGAGAACACGTCGCCCCAGACCAACTTTAACGGCTTCTCCGATCTCCAATTTGGCTTTAAGGCCGCCATCCTGGCCTCCCCCACGCAATTCCTCACGCTCCAGCTGCGCCTGTACTCGCCCACAGGCGACCCCGGTCTGGGACTGGGTACCGGCCATTGGAGCATTGAGCCGAGCTTGTTGTACTACAAGCGCTTCAACCGCCTCGTCTTGCAGGGGCAGCTAACGGAGTGGACCCCGTTTGATGGGGGAACAGCCGGCAACATCTTCGAGTATGGCGCGGGCCTCGGATATGCCGTTTACCAGCGAGGCAACTTCGCCATCATGCCGATCACCGAGTTTCTGGGCTGGACCGTACTGAACGGCTTCGAATCCGTCTTCGCGCCCATCTCGGCCACGGCTCCTGCCGGCCTGGAGCTTCCCTTGACGCACGGAGTCGAGGATGCCAGCGGCAACACCATCGTCAACGGCAAGTTCGGCATCCGAGCCTTTTTCGGCAACGGCAGTTCCCTCTTCGTCGGCTACGGCCGCGCGCTGACCGGAACGCACTGGTATACTGACGATTTCCGAGTGGAATATCGCCTCTTCTTTGGGCGCAACAATCAGAGGCTCATCCGGCCGCTGTGACCTGATCGCACGACAGCGGAGCGCGGGCATCCTGCCCGCAACCTGCGGGCGGGACGCCCGCGCTCCGCTGCAACGATCATGGCGGCTGGCCGATTTTCAGGTCGGCCAGCTCAGGAGGAAGATACTTGGTGAAGACCAGCAGGTCATGATCCGTGGTGGTCATGAGCGCTTTCTCGATCAGGTCGATCAGTTGACTCAGCCGGGGCGCCTGCGGGATCTGTTCTTCGAGCACGGGAATCAACCG
>Ga0209062_1001921_pt1 | contig 31225 bp, 20 predicted proteins | sample Coa_R2_2_FD_187158 | JGI IMG/M metagenome (GOLD analysis project Ga0209062, IMG submission 187158) | Surface soil microbial communities from Centralia Pennsylvania, which are recovering from an underground coalmine fire - Coalmine... | ecosystem: Environmental > Terrestrial > Soil > Unclassified... | reverse complement strand
GGCGAGGTTGGCAGCGCAGCTACTCCGTCAAGGCCTGAGTCCCTCGCATTCCCGTTCCCGCGCGCCGGATTCAGTTCCGGTGGCAGCGCGCGATTCATGCCAGCTCCTTCCTACGCTCGGTGGCAATCTCCTCAAACGTGCGCCCGTCCCGCGATCTTACCCCCGCCCTTGTACAGGTTCAGATACAGGGAGATTCCTGTGCTGGATATCGTTACCGGAAACCATATCGTCCCCGCGTCGCCAGCGACCACGCCGTGTCCGTCGGCCTTGTTACTCGAGCATGGTGCTGCTTAACGAAGTTGGGGCGCCGCCAACCCCGAAGCGTTTAAAAATCGAACTTTACGCCCATCTGAAACGCGCGGCCTCCGCCAATGCCATTCACGCCGCTTCCACTTCCGACCGTGCTCGTAACGTACCCGAAGTTGGCGCTGGTGATCGATTCCTGGCAGCCCCCGCCACCGCACGGATTGCTGAATTGCGGAGTGTTGGTGATCTGGAAGGCGTCGGCGCGGATCTGCATATTCAACCGCTCGGTAATCCGAATCTGCTTGTTTAAGGACATATTCAGCCCGAACAACCCGGGGCCGAACATGTCATTGCGTCCGACCGAGCCGAACGCGACCCCGGTCGGCTGCGCAAAGCTGGCGGTGCTGAACCAGGGATGCCCGATGTTGATTCCGTGCGGGTAAGTGACCGGCGCCACCTGATTCGCGGTCTGGGTGCTGCCGGGCGAGTTCAGGCTTCCGCCATTCGCGGTGACGAAGAACGGAAGCCCCGAAAGAACGGTCAGAAATCCCGAAACGGTCCAGCCTCCGAAGATCCGGGATGGCACACCGGAGCTTAGCCACCTCTTGCTGGCGCCGAACGGCAGCGCGTAGCTGTACGTCTGCACAAAATTCAGCGTGCGATCGAAATCGGTGGGCGCGTAGTTGCGCCGCTGGTCGATAAAGAAGATCAGGCCGCCGTCGTCGCCGGTCTGGAAGCTCATCGCCTTCTGCCAGGTAAATGCGGTGGTGATCAGCAGCCCGCTCTGGAAGCGGCGGTCGAGTTTCACCTGCATCGAGTTGTAGCTCGACGAAAACGGGTCGAAAAGCTGCGTGGTGGATGCAGTTCGTCCGAACTTAGCGCCCGGCTCGCCTGCGGTGCCGGTCCCGATCACCAAAGCGGAATTGATATTCGGCTGGGACACCGTATCCACGCCATGATTGGCAACGTAGGCAACATCGAGGACAAAGTGCCACGGCAGCGCCTGCTGAACCGCCAAGTTCCACGATTCCACGTAAGGATTTTTCCAGTTCTGCGGAATGTAAAAGAAGCTCTGGGCGTTCAGCGGCGTGCCGGTCACCGGAATAATCCCGTTCGAGGGAACTTTGACCGGCACCGGCGCGGGGAAGCCGGCCTGAAAGGTCGCCGGCGTCACGCCGTCGGCGAGCACCGCGGGTCCGTATCCGTTGCCGATGGTATTGTAGGCGTTATTGGCTCGGACCGGAAAGTTGTAGGCGTAATTGTTATCCGGGAACGGCGTGTAGCTGACTCCGTAACCGGCGCGGATCACCGTGCCTTCTGTCACGCGATAGGCAACGCCTAGGCGCGGCGCGAAATAGTGATACTGCGTCTGCATTCCCAGGTTTGTGGGGTTACCCCCGACGCCGGCGATGACCAGGGTGTTATTGGTCGGATTGTAGTTGGAGAACCCTCCCGCGAATGCCGGCGTCGCCGGGGGATAAAATTCCCAGCGCAGGCCGAGATCCAGTGTCAGCTTTTGCGTCACCTGCCAGGTGTCGCCGGCGTAAGCAAAGAACTCCCACTGCCGGTACGCCGGGAAATAGGTAAACAGGTCGCGTCCGGCTTGCGACGGCGAATCGAGCAGGAAACTGGCCATCGCATTGCCGACCCCAGTGGTCGAAGCCGGAGTGTTGCCGCTCGGAGGAAGCGCGGTCTGATTCACGTTGAAGTTATATACCCCGCGCGGGCTGAAAGTCTGGCCCTGCAGCAAATCGTCGCGGATGCGCTTCAGGTCGACGCCGAATTTAAAGGTGTGATTGCGGACAATCTTGGTCCAGTTATTTACCACGTCCACGTTCGCTTCAGCGCGAATCCAGGGCAAACTGGGCGAGTAACCGATCAGCGGCTGGCTGAAGGTGTTCTGAATGTTGACGCCCACCTGCCCGCTGGTCAACGGACTGATGTTCACTCCCGGAATACCGAGCTTGGTTGCGTCATTCGATCCGTAATCGGACGGATTGGCCACGTTGTGGTAATGCGCGACGTTGATTCGCGCGTCCATCAAAAACGTTGGCGTAAAAATGTGGTCGTAGTTCAGGCCGCCGCTGTAGGTTTTCTGCTCGCCGGTGCCCATGAAAGCTCCTCCCGGCCCGTCGCCGCCGACTGCGTTGCCGAACAGCGGCGCCTGAAACACCACCGGACGCGCAAAGCTGAACCGGCCGCTGAGCCGATCCTTGTCATTGATGTTGTAATCGGTCTTGTAATCGAGCGAATCGGTGGTTTTCTGAAAGGGCAGCAGCGCAAAATAGTTGTTGCTCGGGTTGGCCGGATTAAACGCCTGGTTGGGAGCCGGCAGCAGGCCTAAAATCGCTGCGGAAACGGGGTTGATACGGCTGAGCGGGATCTGGTTATTCGGGAACGGCGTGCGTCCGACGCCGGTAAACCGGTCGCCCGTCGCGGGGTCGTAAATCATGGTGGTGGCCGCGCTCAGGTCCCCGGTGCGAAACGGCATGGAGGGAATGGTGACCAAGTTGGTGTTGGCTTCATGATCCATTACCCGCAAATAATCGCCAAAAAAGAACAGCTTGTTTTTAATGATCGCCCCGCCGACATTGCCGCCGACATAGTTATAAGCGATATGCCCCACCGAAGGGCTGAAGAAGCTGCGGGCGTCGAGCGCGCTGTTCTGGAGAAATTCATACGCCGCGCCATGCAGTGTGTTTGTGCCCGATTTGAGAATCACATTCGTAACGGCGCCCGAGGCCCGGCCCAGTTCCGGATCGAAGTTGCTGGTGACCACGTCAACCGTCTGAATCGCTTCCACCGGCGGCACCAGGATCTGCAACAGACCGGTGCGTTCGTTGTCGTCTGTGCCCTCGATCATGAAGTTGTTGCCCATCCGCATCTGGCCGTTGATTTCGGTTTGCAGCGAGCTGGCGGCATTGAAAAATTGCGAATGCTGGAAAGTCACACCCGACGATCCCGGCACCAGCGCCAGCAGACTCTGGAAATTGCGGTTCACCGGAAGCGGTTGGTCCTCCACCAACTGCGTCTCGATCTTCACACCGGTATCGGCGCGGTCGGTTTCAAGCCGCGGCGCCTCCGCCGTGACCTCGACGTGTTCGGAGATATTGCCAGGCTGCAACTGAACGTCAACGCGCGTGTTGGTGTTGACCAGCACGATGATATTCCGGCGTATTTCCGTCTTAAATCCTGTGTTTTCAACCGTGACGGTGTATTGTCCCGGCGGTAAATCGGGAAAGGTATAATTGCCGCTGTCGTTTGTCTGGCTCGAGTGACTCGCACCGGTATTAACTTCGGTAATTGTCACCTTAGCATTTGCAATCAGCGCGCCGGTAGAATCCACCACAGTGCCGAGCAAAGTTGCATTTACGGCTTGACCTCTCAGTAACGGATTGTAAAAAGGGAACAGAATAGCCAAAGCTAAAGTCAGCAGCGTCTTCATGGTCGCTCCCCAACCTGCGAAGTGTAAGTATTAGAGGCAGTCTACACCTCTACCACGGCCAACGGCAAGAAAAATTCACACCGATGATCATCTTTTTTTTTAAGATTTGGCAAATTTCCCGGACGGTGTCCACCCGTAGTTGAAAGTATCTCCACTTCTGATGGGTTCTGTTTCGGTTACGCGGCATGCCGCAGCAACTCCGTGAGGTAATCGAAAGCACACCAGAAGCATCCCCCGTGGCCTTATCGACGCTCGCCAGCAGGCCCTGTTGCTGCAGCCGCCGAGACAGCGTATGGACGCTGAGACATCGGTGCTCCGCTCCTGCGATCTGTTCCGCCACTTGATGGCTGGCGCCAGGATCGAGAAAGATTTCACTTTCGGTGAGCCAGCCCATTCTGGTCCCTTGTGGTACCCAGGCTCGATGGCTTCGCTTCCAGCCCCACCGTTCCGGAAACTCCGGGTCTCTCCCCGCCGCCCCGCCACCTGCGCCCGGCGGCTGCGCAGCGCCGCGCGCCGCGGCGGCAGCATGGATCTGCGCGCGATCGCGAGCAAAGCGAATCCGCCGGATCTGGTCGACAAAATCGCCGCCAACACGCCGTCCTTCACGCAGCAATGGATGGACGATCGCACGCGAACGCTGGCCGCTGTATGGATGCTAAAGCACGAGCATCCGCAGCTTCTCCTGATGCACCTGGTCGATCTTGATTCCGAGGAGCACGACAACGCCCCGTTCTCGCGAGAATCGTACACGATTCTGGAGTATACCGATCAGTTGATCGGGCAAGCGGTGGCGGCGATGCCGGCGGGAAGCGCGATTGCCGTGGTGTCCGACCATGGCTTCGAACGAATGGACAAGATCGTGAATATCAAGTCCGTGGCGCCGGAGGCGGTGCAGGCGGGGTCGATCGTGCTCGCGCCGGACGAGAAAACGGCCGGGCAACTGCGGGAATTGAAGAAGGACCCGAAGTACGGGATCGGCCGGGAGATTTCCGCGAAGGAATACGCGCGCTTTCCTTCGATGCTGCCGCAGCATCCGGCGGTCGTGTTCGATTCGGTGGAAGGCGTGATGTTCGGCGACACCAGGAACGGCGAGCTGACCGCCAAGCCTGGCGAAATCGGGAATCATGGCCACTGGCCGATGCGCTACCGGTCGGTTTTCGTCCTATCGGGCGCCGGCATCCCGCACGAAGTTCTGCCTGAATTTTCCCTCAAGACGATCGCCAGCCCGGCTCGCCGCGGTTCTGGGAATTTCCCTGTAGCTCGCCCGAAAACGGCCGGAGGAAAAGGGGTGGCATAACCTACTTACGCTTTTTATTCGCCTTCAGAATAGGACGCGTTCCGGCGGCGTGTCAAATGACATTTTTCGGCAGAAATGTTTCAGGAAAAACGAGTTATACTCGGGCTGAAGCCCGATGAAAGTGCCGATCTACATGGACAATCACGCCACCACGCCGGTGGATCCGCGCGTGTTCGAGGCGATGCGTCCTTATTTTTGTGAGATTTACGGCAACGCCGCCAGCCGCAATCACAGCTTCGGCTGGCAGGCCGCCGATGCCGTCGAAAAAGCGCGCAAGCAGGTGGCCGAGCTGATCGGCGCGGCGCCGAAAGAGATTATTTTCACCAGCGGCGCCACTGAATCCGACAATCTGGCTCTTAAAGGCGTCCAGGCGAAACACATTATTACGGTTGTGACCGAGCATAAAGCCGTCCTCGATTCCTGCCGGCGCCTGGGAAATGTGACGTATCTGCCAGTGCGGCGCGATGGCTTGATCGATCCCGATCAACTGCGCGAGGCGATCACGGACGACACCGGGCTGATCAGCGTGATGTACGCCCACAACGAAATCGGCGTGGTGCAGGATCTGCGGCGGATCGGCGCGATCGCCCGGGAGCGTGGGGTGCTGCTGCATTCCGATGCCGCGCAGGCGGTGGGCAAAATCGCCATCGACGTGCAGCGCGACAACATCGATTTGCTGTCCATCAGCGGGCATAAAATTTACGGCCCGAAAGGAGTGGGCGCGCTTTACGCGCGCAGCCGCGATCCGCGCGTGCGGCTGGAGGCGCAGATGGACGGCGGCGGCCACGAGCGCGGGATGCGTAGCGGGACGTTGAATGTCGCCGGGATCGTGGGCTTGGGCGAGGCTTGCGCCATCGCCCGGCGTGAAATGGCGGAGGAATCGGCGCGTCTGGCGGGGCTGCGCGATTTGTTGAAGGATCGCATTCTGGCCGGGCTCGACGGAGTTTCGATCAACGGCTCGATGCAGCGGCGGCTGCCGAATAATCTGAACCTCAGCTTCGCCGGCGTCGAAGGAGAGGCGCTGCTGATGGGTTTGAACGACGTCGCGGTGTCGAGCGGCTCGGCTTGTACTTCGGCGACAATGGAGCCGAGTTATGTTTTAAAAGCCCTGGGCCTCGTCGATGATCTGGCGCACTCTTCCATCCGTTTCGGGCTGGGAAGATTCAACACGCGCGAGGAGGTCGAGTACGTCGCCGGCCGGGTGATCGAGGTTGTAAAGAAGCTGCGTGAGCTGTCGCCGCTATACGACCTGGCAAGGTAGGGCGCCATTTCACAGGAGCATATAGGTCACGATCGCGATGGCACTGAGCACTTTCTTCTCATCGAAAATATCGATGCGCGAGACGCACAGCGTTCTGCCGGCGCGCACCAGATGCGCCCGCGCGATCACTTTTTTGCCGGTAATCGGGCGGAGATAATTCACCTTCAACTCCGTCGTGGTCGATTTTTTGGTCCCGTATCCCCAGTGATTTTCGAGAGCATGCCAGGCCGCTTCATCGGCGATGGAGGCGGTGATGCCGCCGTGCAGATTGCCGCTCGAATTGAGATATTCCGGCGATAACGAAAAGTGCAGCGTCACGCCGTCGGCGTGCTTGCGCGCCAGGCGCAGCTTTAAATGATGCTCAAAGGGCAAGCCTCTATTGTGACAAAGTAAAGATCAGGCGGAAACAGCCGAAGACGAGCGCCGTAGAGCGGTGAAATCGGTAGCGCGCAACCTGAGCCCGGCGCCGGGCAACTCGGCCGCTTATGCTTTCACCGGTTTATCGACGAATTTCCACTTTTTTTCGTCGAAATACAACACTTTTCCCTGCCGGTAAGATTCGACGGCAGCGGTAATCAGCACCTGCGCGCATGCGCCCGTCTCCACGTCGAGATGCGGTTTCTTCCGCGTCCGCATGCAATCGAGGAAATTGTTCATGTGCGCGATCAGCGGATCGTATTGATCGACCGGAATTTTCTGTTCGTCGATGCCGAATTTATAGGTATCGTAGAGCGGCTTGAACGTCATTTTTCCGTCCTCGCCCTTGATGCCTTTGACTTCCGGCTTGACGGTGATATACGGGGTCGCGCCTTCAAAGCGGCCGTGCTCGACCATGATGATCGTTCCTTCGTGGCCGCGAATCAGTCCCGGGATGTGCTGGCTGTTCGCCATAGAGGAGCTAAGCACCAACGAATGCCCTTCGCGGTACTCCGCCAGCAGATGGAACGTATCCGGCACCTCGCGTTTTTCTTCGAACGCCGGCCCGCCGTAAATTCCGCCGGAGGCCATCACCTTGTGAGGATATTGCGGTTTATCCCAACAAATATTCAGCGGCGCGACGACATGAAAAAACAAATCCGTCGCGATTCCGCCGGAATAATCCCAGTATTTTCGGAAGCGGAAAAAGCGGTCCGGGTCCCAGGCGCGCTTCGGCGCCGGACCGAGCCAGGTTTTCCAATCGACGAACTGCTCGCCCGTCTTGTCCGGACCGGCGTCGTCGTCGATCTTGTAGTAGTTCCATTCCCCGATCACCGAATTGCGATGATAGGAGCCCTGGCTCATGATCATCTTGCCGACCATGCCGTCGGCGATGGCCTTTTTGGCTTTCCACCACTGATCCGCCGAGGTGGTTTGCGAGCCGACCTGCAACACCCGGCCCGTTTCCCGCACCGTCGCCACAAGCTGCCGCACTTCTTCAAGCGTGTGGCACATCGGCTTTTCGAGATAAACATCCTTGCCCTTGTCCATTGCGTCCAGCGCAACTTTGGCATGCCAATGATCGGCGGTCGCGATATACACCGCGTCCACATCGCCGCGAGCGATCACCTCGCGGTAATCGAGATAGCCGTCACAGTGATGATAATCCTTGGCTTTGTTGACGCGCCGCTGGTAGCAGTCGGCCACGGCCACCACCTGGCAGGAGTTATTTTCCTTGCCGATCTTCGCCCATACCGTGCTGACGCCGTAGCCGCGGTCGCCGCAGCCGATGATGCCGATATTGATGCGATCATTGGCGCCCAGCACGCGTCCCGAGGATCGTGAGGAGGATTTCGCGAAGGCGGTTGAAAGGGTTGCGCTCAGGGCTCCGGCCTGGCGCAGGAAATCGCGGCGGTCAAACGGGCGGTTTTCCGGGGGCATAGGAATCCTTTCCTGGTTCAGTGTAACAGCAGCCCTCGCCGCTCTGCCGGATAAATGCCCGGCCTTAGAATGCAAACCGCAGACTGAAATCGATCCGCCGATTGAACGCCTGCGAGTTCTGATTGCCGAATCCGCCGATATTGGCCAGCGCCAGCGGCGTGCCGAATCGCGGCGACAGCAGATCATTTTCAATCTGCCCGGGATTCACGGTGTTGAACAGATTATGGAACATCACGCTGGCGGTCAGCGTGTATTTCTGGCCGCTGGATTCGCCGAACATCCCTCCGAATCCGCCGCCGCCCGGACCGCCGCGGCCGCCGCCCACCATGCGCCCGAAGCCTCCGGGTCCGCCCGGACCGCCCCCGCGCCGCCCGTTATTCTGCGCCGTCGTCGATTCACCGAAGCCCCACGTCCGGCTGAGACGGACATTGAAGTTGAACTGATCATAGGCGCTGAAGTAATTGCTCGGAATTTCAGGCACCCCCGCCGGAGGATTGATGACGAAGCTCCCGAATCTTGTTCCGGCAACCAGGCAGGTAGCCAGATTACGCGCAAGCTGCGGGGTGCATGAGGGCGCCGAAAATCCCGCCGGAGCAAACGCCGGGCGGCCCGTCGTCAAAAGTCCATCGCCCACCGGATCGATTCCCTCGACGATATTCAACGGCGGCGCCGAATTGAACAGAATGTTGGGTGACAGGCGCAGCCCGTAGGGCAGCAGAATGCTGCCGTTGATGTTCACCCGATTGCGGATATCGTAGTTGGCGCGTCCCCAGTCTTCATTGAAGTTATACGGGTTCGAGGGGGCGCCGCCAGGATTCGGCACGTTGGTGTTGACGTGCCCGTAAGCATAAAAGCCGAAGACGGAAATTCGCGGACTGATGCGCGCGTTGGCGTTGAAGATGAGCTGGTTCTGCTTGTACAGCCCGCTCGATTCATACAGATCGAAGTAGCCGGCCCCGTAGCCGAGCGGATAGACGCTCGCCGCAGGATTCAGCGGATTCCACGTGCCGGGCAGCGGCGTGTTGATATCCACCATGCGCAGCACATGCTCGCCGATGGAGTTGATGTAATTCACCGAAACCGTCACATTCTTGGGCAACTGCCGGTCGATGCCGACCGCAAGCTGCTGCATCCGCGGCGATTGATAATTCCCGATCAGATGGTCGGTTTGCAGCAAGCCCGCGTACTGCGGCGTTTCAAACTGCGCCAGCGGCGGAATCGGCACCCCGGCCGCGGGGTAAAACTGCGGATTCGGAATCGTGTAAGCGACATCGTTGACCCCGTTGTAGCGGATCGTATTCAGAGTATTGTTCAGGCTGAACCGGTCGTAGAAAAATCCATAGCCGGCGCGCAGCACGGTCTTCGGATTGCGCATGCGGCCCTGCGACCCTCCGATGCCCCAGGCGATGCCGATGCGCGGCGCCCAATCGCCATGATCGGGAATGTTGTTCTGCACCTCATAGCGCAGCCCCAGGCTTAGCGTGAAGTTCGGCTTCAGCTTCCAGTCATCCTGATAGAACAGCCCGGCGTCCACCTGGCTGGCGTTGATCAGCGGCTGGCCGGCCGCGAAAATATATTGCGACGGGCCGCCGCCGGCGGCGATAATTTGCGAGAGCGGAACTCCCTGCGCGATCCCCTGCTGCATGATGGCGTAGGAGGCCAGAGAATCGAAGTTGAACTGCCCGTCGAAATTACTGGTGTTGTAATTGCCGTATTCGGCTCCGCGAATGCGCGCGCCGAATTTGAAAAAATGTGTGCCGTGCGTGATCGAGGTGTAATTCTGAAATTCGTAGTTTTTGTTGTGGCTGTAGTTTTCCGGGAAGCTGCTGCCTTCCGTGAACGCCTCGGCGACGGAGATGTTCAGCACCGGATTCACGCCCGTCTGCGTGTTGTTCTGCTGAAAAAATTGGAAATGCGACTCGTTGATCACCGAGGCGCTCACCACCTGCGTCTCGGTAAGCTGCACGGTCTGGTTCTTGCCGTGCTGCGTATAACCGCTGTTGGGCAGGTTGAATCCGCTGACGCCCCCGTTATCGAGCTCGCTGCCCTGCCAGCGATAACGAAAATCGAGAGTAATGTTGGGAGTCAACTGATATGTGACTCGCGGGCTGACATTGTTGAACGTATTCGGCTGGAGCACGCCGTAGGACTGCGACAGCGGCGAGCAGGGCGTCAGAAACGGCAGGCTCGCGCAGCCCGGGTCCAATAACTGCGCCGTCACCAGTTGATCCTCGCGCTGCTGGCGGCGGGAAAAATCGACAAAGAACGACATTTTGCCCTTGATCACCGGGCCGCTCAGGTTCGCCATCAGATTCTTGGTGTCGGAAGCCGGCAGCGCCACGCCGCCGTATGTAATAAACGGATTACGCGCGTCCCAGATATGATCGCTGTAAATCAGATTGACCGATCCGTGGAATTTTTCCGTTCCCGGCTTGGTGAAGATTTCGATTCGCCCGCGTCCGGAGGTGTCGTACTCGGCCGAAAACGGATTGGAGTTGATGCGGATCTCGCGAATCGAATCCTTGGGCGGAAGCTGCCCGCTGGAAAAGCCGTCAATGAAGAACTGCCCGCCGTTGGGACCCGCTGCCGGCCCGGCCAGCGCCAGCAAATCCGATTCGAGGTCGTCGGGATCGTCCGACAACATATCCAGGTCTTCCTGTTTTAATACCAGCGCACCCGCATTCTTGGCCGGATCCAGATCCACTTGCTGCGTATCGGCCACCGTCACTTCCTGCTTCGAGGCTTCCAGCGTCAGCTTCGCATCCAATTGCAGGGGGCGGGCGGCGGGAACGTCGACGCCGGCTTGTTCAAAAACGTTGAAGCCGGTGGCGATCACGCGAATCGTATATCTGCCCGGCGGCAGCCCGGCGATGGAGTACGCGCCGTTATCGTCGGTCTGCGCGGCCTTCACGACGTTATTCGGGCCGCTCGCCGTCACCGTCGCTTTCGGCACCGCCGCGCCCGAAGGATCGAGCACCGATCCGCGGATTACGCCCGCGCCCTGCGCCGCAGCCGCCGCCGCGAACACCGCGGCCAAGAAAATGGTTTTCCAAAAATTCATTCCCGAAAATTCCTTTTATGGTTCGCCTTCGCCGATGCCGCCGCCCAGGCTCCACGACCCGAGCTCCATCTGCCGCGTTCCCGGCCGCGTGAGAATCGGCTCCACGCCGGCCAGCATGGTAATCGCGTTCAATTGATCCGGCTGCGCGCCGACACTGCTCAGGACGATCACCGCGTCGCCAGGTTTAAGGTCGGCCAGAGTTACATTCGGTACGCGATCGAGAAGCTGCGTCAAATCTCCGCCCGCGCCGCGCCCCCCGCCGGATCCGCGTCCGCCGCGGCCCTCGGCGGCAGCAGGCGCGCGGCCCCCATCTTCCGCCGGACGATTTCTCGCCGCCAGCATCTGCGCCATCTGCGGAGGCAGCTTCTTCAGCTTCGCGTCCGCGCCGAGCTTCACCGTCACCGCTTTCTTCGTCGCCAGATCCTTCACCTGCATGATGTGTTCGGCGGCGTCGATCGATACAATGGTCGCCGCGATTTCGCGAAAGCTTCCCGAGACGATTTCCTCGGCGCTCATCTTCGCGCCGTCCTCGCTTTTATTTCCGAGCGCGCGAACCTGATCGCCAACTTTAATCTCCGCCAGCGTCGAGGGCTTGGCGTCGGAAAATTTAATCGAATCGGGCGCGTACCGCTTGATCACCGCTTTCGCTTCCGGCGTAATGGTCATCGATTTCGGCGGACCCGGCGTCTGGCTGCGGACGCTGATCACGATGCTGTCGGGATTCACCGCGGTGACCAACCCGATGACGCCGCGCTTATCCCAATCGGCGCGCTCGGCCGCCTGTTTCTTGGCGATATCGTTCTGCGACATCACCACAACCAGCGTCGCCGCGATCGTTTTGGGATCGTCGCCGGTTTTTCCCACCGCCAGCACCCGGTCGCCCGGATTCACATCGCTCAGCGCGATCGCCGCCGCATTTGCAAGGCTCGTTTCTCCCGGCGCGACGCGCCGCACGCTGCTTTTGGCTTGCAGCTTCACATCGATATCGCCGGAATCGGTTTTAAGGATCAGCTCATTGGCCGCCGCATCCACCTTGCTCACCACTCCCTGCTGCCGGACCGGCGCGTTCTGCGCCAGCGCCCAGGCGCCGGCCAGAATCGCCGCCGCAAACGCGAATCTCCCGTTAAACCCGCTTTTCATAGATATCCTGACGCCCGAACCGCTAAAACGTGCGTGAGACATTGATAAGACTCCCGTTTCAGTCCGGGTGGTTACATCCCGCAGCCGTTTTCCCGATGTCGCTGAAATGCCGCTGGGCGTCGGCTTTACGCAAAGATCCGCCTGTTCTTCGCCTGGATTCTTTTTCGGCCGCCCGGAGGTCGATTTGATTTGCGGGCTGCGTTTACGCCGTCAACGATGGATGCTTCAGATGAAACCCGGTTGCGTCCTGATAAGCCTTGGCCACCGCGAGCAGTTCCGCCTCGCCGAACGGGCGCGCGTAGAAGGTAAACGCGCCAGGCGAGCCGGATTCCAGGAATCCGTGCGGGACGTTGATGGCCGGATAGCCTGCGGTGTTCGCCATCGCGAAATGCCGCTGGATGACGCTGCGCCGCGCCGCCGCGAAATCGAATCCGCCGCGGCCTCGTCCGCCGCCATCTGCGCCCGCTCCGCCGCGGCCCCGTCCGCCTCCGCCGCCCATGTTCGCCGGAACCAGATACACATCCACGTCCGCGGTGGATTCGGCAAGTTTCTCCATCATCATGGCCCGCGCCCGCTGCGATTGCAGATACTCGACCGCCGGAACCACGCGCGCCGTCCGGAATCCGCTGGCCCGCCCCGGATTCGTCATGCGCTTATCGCCATTGGTGCGAATCAGCTCATCGAAAAATACCGCGGATTCGACGCCGTAAGCCGACCCGTCAACAGTCCAATCCGGCAGCTTCACCGGAATCAGCTTGAAGCCGAGCCCTTCCACCGCCGCGATCGCCTTTTCGTTCATCGCCTTCAGCGCCGGATCGCGCACTTCGTCGAACGCCGCCTGCAAAATCCCGACGCGGATCTTTTTGAGATCCGCCTTGGCGCTCCAATTGAACGGAATTTCAGACACGCTCAGATCGCGGCCATCCGGACGCGCGATCACGCTCATCACCACCGCGCAATCCTCCGCGTAGCGGCACATCGGACCGAGCCGATCCTGGGTCCAGCTCAGCGCCATCACCCCGTAGCGGCTGATGCGCCCGAAGGTGGGGCGCAGGCCGGTCACGCCGCAGCGGCCCGAGGGGCTCAAAATCGATCCGCTCGTCTCGGTTCCGATGGCGAACGCGACGCAGCCGCCGGCCGTCGCCGATCCCGGCCCGGCCGACGATCCGCTCGATCCTTCGCTCAAATTCCACGGATTATTCGTCCGGCCGCCGAACCACTGGTCGCCCTGGGCGAGCTCACCCGAGGTTAACTTCGCCAGCAGCACCGCGCCGGCGTCGCGCAGCATTTCCACCACGCTCGCGTCTTCATTGATCATTTGATCTTTGTAGGCGCCCGAACCCCAAGTCGTCTTGTATCCTTTCACCGCGATGATGTCTTTGGCACCCCATGGAATCCCGTGCAGCGGACCTTTGTAATGCCCGGCTGCGATCTCCGCGTCGGCCCGCCTGGCCTGCTCCATCGCAAGGTCGTCCAAAAAGGTCACCACGCAATTCAGCTTCGGATTGAAGCGATGCAGCCGGTCCAGGTACATCCGCGTCAACTCAACTGAGGTCACCTGCTTCGTCTTCAGGAGCTGCGCCAGCTGGATCACCGGCGCGAAGGCCAGATCCTCGATGTTCGACGGACGCTTCACCGAAGGCGTGCTGAAGTGGATCGGCTCTTTGACCCGATTCACCTTCATGCCCGGCGTGATCGGGCTGAAATAAAACGGCGGCTGCACGTCGTTGGGAATTTCCAGCTTGCGAACTTCTTCATAACCGGACAGCGCGCGATTCACTCCCTGGACCATCGCTTTGACGTCCTCTTCGCTGAAGGTCAACCCGGCGATGGCCAGCGCATCCTTGATCATCTGCTCATTGATCGGCGCTTCGCCGGCTTCCTGCGCCTGCGCCCACAAAACGCCGGGCAAAAGGCTGGAGCCGAGTCCGATTCCGGAAAAATAAGCGAGAAAACGCCGCCGATGAGCGTCCGTATTGAGGAACTTGGGATGCATGCGGCGATTATATCGAAATGATCCAAGCGCTCGCCGGGCTTCGAAACGCAAAAAAAAAACGGCCGGGTCCGGCGGCTCCGCGGAGGATCGGAGCTGCCTTCACCCGGCCGGTGCCCCCCGTACAAGGTGGCGGGGCAACTTGAATTAAATCGCGAGGTAGAGGGTGGTTCCCCCGCGATTCACCAGCAGGAGCACCGGAGCATCTTTGGGCGTGCCCGATACCGCCTGCTTGAACTCACTCACATTGCCGACTGCCCTGTGATTCACTTCCAGGATCACGTCGCCGCGCTGCAAACCGGCGTCGGCCGCTTTGCTGTCAGGATTCACCGAATCCACCACCACGCCTTTCGTCGCAGGCGCCAGCTTCAGCTCCTGCGCCGTATCCGGAGTCAGAGTCTCCACCTGCACTCCTTCGAGCACCGCGTTCTCTTTCTCGCCGCCATTATTGAGCGCCTGCGGCTCGTTCGACGGAAATTCGCCCAGTTTCACCGCGATCTGTTGAGTATTGCCGTTGCGCCACACTGTAAGGTTCGCGGTCGTGTTCGGACTCATTTCGCCGATCATCAGCCGCAACTGATTGGCGTCATTCACCGGCTTCCCGTTCACAGCCGTGATAATGTCGCCCTTCTGCAACCCGGCTTTCGCCGACGGGCTGTTGGGGGTCACATCGCCCACCAGAGCGCCGCTCGTCGTGGTGTTGAAAGCCTTGGCCAGCGCGGGCGTCACGTCTTCCGGCAGAATCCCCAGATAGCCACGCTCGACCTTGCCATGCGCCAGGATCTGATCCATATCGTGCCGCGCCAGATTGATCGGAACCGCGAAGCCGATGCCCTGATTGCCGCCGGAGTTGCCGGCCAGAATTGCCGTGTTGATCCCGATCAGGTGGCCTTCATCGTCCACCAGCGCGCCGCCCGAATTGCCGGGATTGATCGGAGCGTCGGTCTGGATGAAATCCTCCACATCTTCAATCCCCAAGCCGCTGCGTCCGGTCGCGCTGACGATTCCCGCCGTCACCGTCTGGCCCACGCCGAACGGATCGCCCACCGCCAGAACGATATCGCCCACTTCGACCTGGCTCGAATTGCCGAGCACCAGCGACGGGAAGTTGGACCCGTCAATCTTTAGAACCGCGATGTCGGTGCGCGGGTCGGTGCCGATCACGCGAGCCTTAAAGACACGCTTATCATGCAGCGTCACGGTCACATCGGTGGCATGATCCACCACGTGATTGTTCGTCAGAATGTAACCTTCCGGACTCACGATCACGCCCGAGCCCAGGCTTTTTTCGCGCTGCTCTTTGGGAATGTTGAAGCCCGGGAAATTGTCGCCGAAAAATTGGCGGAAAAACGGGTCCATTCCCAAGCCCTGCATGCCGCGCGCATCGTTCTTCACCACGCGCGAGGAAGAAATATTGACCACCGCGGGAACCACTTTCTTCACCACCGCGGAGTATCCGCGGCGCGCCGATTCTTCCGAGCGGGAAGCCGTCTTGATCGTCGCCGGCGGATTGGTATTCGGAAGCGTCGCGGCTCCGATAATGCCACCCACAACCAGCAATGCGCCGGCGGAAACCGCGGTTAATGTTGTTCTGCGCGACTTAAAGGACGTCACCAGGAAATTTCTCATTGTTTTGCCACCTCGCTTACAGCTTAGGTCCGGCGGGCGTTGTAGCCCATAGAGCCGCTCGGCTAACATTGGCCGCCACGAAAGGGTATTCTCGATCCCGGATTGACGGTATGGCGCCCCGACCGAGAGCTAAACTCCCGCCGGAGCAGGGGAGTAATGGCCGCCCCTGCCGCTGCTAAATTGCTGATACAGAGCAGGATTTCGCGTAAGATTCGAAAAGGAGCGCGCTTTGCCGCAACAAGATCTGTCCGGCAGCCTGGTTCTCTCAATCCTGATCATCTTCGGCTCCGCCAAGCTGATGGCCGAGATTTTCGAGCGCGCCGGCCAACCGGGCATCGTGGGCGAGATCGTGGCGGGGGTGGTGATCGGCCCGGGCGTGCTGAACTGGATTGCGCCGAATGACGTGGTGACCATCCTCGGCGCGTTGGGCATCATGTTTCTGATGTTCCGGGTGGGCACCGAAGTGAACGCGCGAGAGCTGGTTGGCGTCGGCGGAACGGCGGTCGTGGTCGCCTTCAGCGGCGTTGCGGCGCCTTTTCTTGCGGGATGGGGCATCTGCCTGCTGTGGCGCAAGCCGCTGCTGGAATCGATCTTCGTCGGTGCGGCGATGACCGCGACCAGCGTCGGCATCACAGCCGAAGTTCTCGCGCGCCGCGGCGTTCTGTCCAAGGATTCGAGCCGCATCATCCTCGGCGCGGCGATTATCGACGACGTACTCGCGTTGCTGGTGCTCGGGGTGGTGAGCAGCGTCGCTCACGGGCAGGTGAACCTGGTCGAACTCGTCTTGACGCCGGTCTGCGCGCTGATCTTTATCGCCATCGTCATGCGCTGGGGAAGCTGGACCGCGAGCAAAATTTTGCGCCGCCTCGAGCAGGTTCTGCGCATCGGCGAAGCGCCGTTCGTGCTGACCATCATTCTGCTATTCGGCTTGGCCGCTCTATCAGTCAAAGCAGGCGTCGCCGCCATCACCGGCGCGTTTCTGGCGGGCGCGGCATCGAGCGAATCGATTCCCGCCCGCGCGCGCGAGCAAACTTTCGCCATCGCCGAAATGTTTCTGCCCTTCTTTCTGGCCGGAATCGGGCTGTATGTGAAAATGCCCGCGTTTCGCGAACCGCGCACGCTGGGGCTGGCAGTGGTGATCCTCGCCGCCGCGATCCTTTCTAAAGTGGTCGCCTGCGGGTTGGGCGCTCTATCTCACGGATGGATCGTCGCCGAGCGCGTCGGATTGGGGATGATTCCTCGCGGTGAATTCTGCATTGTCGCGGCGCAAGTCGGCCTTATGCTCGGAGTGATTCCCGCCGATACGTACGCGGTCGTGGTGGCGATGGCGGTCGGAACGACGATGCTCGCTCCGCCGCTGATCGATTTCGCCTTCCGCGAGCAGGGGCGATCAAAAACGCTCGAAATGCCGCTTTTTTAGTCAAAAAAGCGCGTTTTTAATACACATTCGTCTCCATCGCCTCGCGCGGCTGCGCAAAGCGCGTGATGCGCAGATCGTCGATGTTGATCGTCCGGGCGCGGCCATTGAGGACCTCTTCGGCGATCAGCATCCCGGCCGCCGGCGCGTGCATGACGCCATGCCCGCTGAAGCCGCTCGCGTCGATGTAATTGTCAAGCTCCGGATGACGGCCCAGAATGGGGCAATCGTCTGGGGTGACCTCATACAGGCCCGCCCAGCAGTTCCGCCGGACGATTCCCGTTTCGGCAAGGAACGGAAACCGCCGCGCGCCCATTTCGAGCACGCGCTCGAGCCACTCCCAATCGACCGCCAGATTTTCACTCGGAGGTTCCGCTTCATTCGTCGCTCCGATCAGCAGCTTCTCGCCTTCGGGCCGCATGTAAAATCCGGTTTCGGTATCGATGACGAAAGGAAACGGCGGGAGCTTCACGGCCTCCGTCATGTACACGCAGCGCCGATACGGCAATACGGGAATTTTCAATCCCGCGAGCGCGCCCACCTGCCCGGCCCACGGCCCGGCGGCGTTGATCACGGTTTCACAGGCGATGGTACCTTGCGTGGTTTCAACGGCCGTCAAGCGGCGGCCGCTCCGCCGGAAGCCGGTGACGCGGGTCGATCGCCGAACCTCGACGCCGGCGCGCCGCGCGGCATTCAGATATCCGGTCGCGATTCCATGAGGATCGCAATGGCCGTCATCGGGGCAAAAGGTCGCGCCGAGAAGATCGCCGAAGCGGCCGGCCGGCAGCAGATCCGCCGCCTCTTTTGCCGTAAGCAGGCGGCTCGGCACTCCCAGCGATTGCTGAAGGGCGACATTGCGCCGATACTGCGCCCACGTTTCGGGTCCGGAAACCAGAAGCAGATATCCGATCTGCTTCAATCCGGAAAATCCGCCCACTTCTTCCTCGAAATGTTTCAAACGTTCGATGCTGTAAATGGACAGCCGGATGTTCACCTCGGTCGCGAACTGATGGCGCACGCCGGCCGCCGAGCGAGCCGTGCTTCCGGAAGCTTCGGCGCCGTTTTTTTCGACGACAACGACGTCCCTGCATCCGCGCGCCGAAAGATGATAGGCGATCGACGATCCGATGATTCCCGCGCCGGCGATCACCACCGGCGCAATGTCGCGAGACATTTCTTTATTGTAGAAGCACGGCCTAAAATAAAATCTCATGTCTCCGGACACCGCCGCAGTGCGGCCAGGCGAGGAACTCGACACGATTGCGCTCGGCGCTTATCTTCGCGGCAAAATTGACGGCCCGATCGGCGTCCGGCAGTTCCCCGGCGGCCACTCCAATCTGACCTATCTGCTCACCATCGGGCCACGCGAATACGTGCTGCGCCGGGCGCCGCTCGGGCCGGTTGCGCCGAAAGCGCACGACATGGTTCGGGAAGCGCGCGTGCTTGAAGCGGTTCATCCTCACTTCCCGCCGGCGCCGGAAGTGTACCTGGTCTGCGAAGATCCGAGCATCCTGGGTTCGCCGTTTTTCCTGATGGAGCGCCGGCGCGGCATCGTTCTGCGCGATCGGGTTCCTGCGGAAATTTCGCGCCAGGCGAATTACGCCGCGCGCATCAGCCGCGCCTTCGCCGATTGCCTGATCCAGCTTCACGCGATCGACGTCGAAAGACATGGCCTGCTCGCGCTCGGCAAGCCCGAAGGTTTTCTCGCGCGCCAGGTGAAAGGATGGTCGGATCGCTGGGCGCGCGCGCAAACCGGCCCATCGCCCGAAATGGATCGCGTCATTGGCTGGCTTTCTCGAACCATTCCGACCTCGCCCGCGCCGGCTTTGGTCCACAATGATTTCAAGCTCGATAACGTGATGCTCGATGAGCGCTCGCCCGACCGGATCGAAGCCGTGCTCGACTGGGAGATGGCCACGGTCGGCGATCCGCTCTGCGATCTCGGCTTGACGCTGTGCTACTGGTCCTCGACCGAAATTCCCGGCACGTCCGAGCAGGCCATCAGCGCGGGCCCGGGCTGGTGGACGCGCGATCAGTTGGTCCGCCACTACGCCGAAAAAACCGGCCGCGATCTCGGCGCCTTGCCGTGGCACGAGGTGTTCGGAGTCTTCAAGCTCGCGGTCATTCTTCAACAGATCTATTTCCGTTTCGTCCGCGGCCAAACCGCCGATGAGCGCTTTCGCAATTTCAACCAGCGCGTCGAATCGCTCATCGCCCGCGCGGCGTCAATGATTTCATCGCAATGAAACGGACTCGGGAGTGCGCTCGCGCGCCAAGGTAAATCATCGTGAGCGTTCTTTACCTCGTTCGCCACGGTCAGGCCGGCACGCGTGAGAATTATGACGCGCTCTCGCCGCTCGGCCGGCGCCAGGGGCAACTGCTCGGCGAATATTTCCGCGAGCAGCAGATCGAGTTCGAGGCGGTTTACTCCGGCGCGCTCGAACGGCAGAAAGCGACGGCTCGCGAAGCGATTCCGGACGCGAAAATCCGCGTCGACGAAGGCTGGAACGAATTTGACCTGGCCCAGGTCTTTGCCGAATACGCTCCGCGGCTGGCCGCGCGCGACGACGATTTTCGCCGCGAATACGACGCCATGCAGGCCGCGCTCGCCGAAAGCGGCGGCGCGCATGAGCATCCGATTCATCGGCGTTGGAACGAGTGCGACAAGAAAGTGATCCAAGCCTGGATCGCGGGCCAGTTCGATTATTCCGGCGAATCGTGGCCGGTTTTCGTCGCGCGAATCCACGGCGCGCTGGAGCGCGTGATGCATCACCAGGGCAACACGATCGTCTTCACCAGCGCGACGCCCATCGGCGTGAGCGCCGCCCGGACGCTGGATCTGGCCGACGGCAGAGCGATGCAGCTTGCCGGCGTGCTGCTCAACGCCAGCTTCACTACATTTCGGGTCCGCCCCAACGAATTCCGGCTTTTCAGCTTAAATAACGTGCCGCACCTTTCGACCTCCAGGCTGCGGACATTCCGCTAGCGGAGGTGGGATCAAAATCTTTCCTCCGCCGGCTTGCTAATTGGACGGGACGCTGAAATATGGGACGCCGGCCTGGGTCATCATTTTATTCAGCGCCGGAACATCCGCCGCGAGCTTATTCAGCTCGGCCGTATCCTTCTGCAATTGCGAGGAGCACTCCTGCACCTCCGCGATCTGATGCGACGTCGGCGCGCCGGTGTAGCCGTCGATTGCGCCGAGCAGCCGGGAAATTTTTTGCGTGATCGGCGGCGGAGCATAAGGCGGGGGCGCTCCGGCGCCGCCTCCAAAGCCGCGCCCGCCCGCGGGAGGCTCGAAGCGATCGGCGACCGTTTTGGCGCGCGCCAGCAGATCGTCCGCCGATTTCTTGATATTGTCGGGGACCTTCGGCGCGTTTGGCTGTTTCCAGCTATCGGTAAGTTGCGCCAGCGCGTTGTGGATGGCGACGGCGCGCCGCCGGGCGGCGTCGGCTTGGCGCGTGAGACTCAGTAAAGTATCGATCGTTTGCCGGCGCTTGTCGCGATCGGCGGGGGAAACCTGGATGCGCGGGTCCTGTTCAACCGATGCAGTCTTGGAATCGGTCGCGCCGCCCATGGCGATGGTGACGGTGTAGGTTCCCGGATCGACCAGCGTGCCGCGATTGCCGAGGCCGCCGCGTCCTCCTCCGCCGCCGCGTCCGGCGGCCGGGGGATTGCCGCCGCTCGGCTCAACACCGAAATCGTTTTGCAGTTCCCCGCCGAGGCCTTCTTCCGGATTGGCTTCCGCCGCGGGCGCCGCGCCGCCGCGACCTCCGCGACCTCCATTGCCGCCGCGACCTCCTCGGCCCGCGAGGGCCTCCGGCGGGTTCGGCGGATCGTGTCGCAGATCCCAGGCGATGCGCGTCACTTCGCCGCCTGTCGCGCGCGCTTCAAATTGACGAACGCTCTTGCCGGATTGATCCGCGACCGTCACCTTCACCGGTCCGGAATTTTTCGCGAAGAAATCGAGCACCAGCCCGCCTGGCGCGTTCGGAGCAAAAAACAGCGCGGAGCCGACGAAGCCGCGATAATCCGCCATCTTCCATTCGACCGCGGGACGCGGGGTGAACAGCTTCAGATCGCTGGTCAGCACCTGGGGGTTCATCTCCTCAAGAACGCTGATGTCGTCCATGATCCAGATCGAACGGCCGTGCGTAGCCAGAATCAGATCGTGATCGCGAGGGTGAATTTGAATATCGAAGACCGGAACGGTGGGCAAGCCGTTCTTCATCTGATGCCAGTTCTGGCCGCGATCAAACGTGACGAACATGCCGAACTCGGTTCCGGCAAAGAGCAGATCGGGATTCACGGGATCTTCACGAATCACGTGCACGGTTCCGGCCTCGGGCGGGATGCCGTTGGTGATTTTCTGGAACGAATCGCCGTAATTTCTGGTGACGAAGATATAGATGCCGTAGTCGGCGCTGCGGTGGTTGTCGAACGTCACGTAGGCCGTGCCCGGATCTTTGTGCGAAGGCTCGATGCGGCTGATGTATCCGCCCTTGGGCACGCCCATGACGTGGCTAACCACGTTTTGCCAGGTTTTTCCGTCATCACGCGACATCTGCAAATTCCCGTCGTCGGTTCCCACCCAGAGCACGCCGGCTTTGACGGGCGATTCGGCGATGGCAGTGATGCACGGCCAGGCCGCGATGCCGTCGCTGGCCGATAATTGATCGGCCTGCACCTTGCCCATCAGCGGCATTTTGGTGCGATCGGCATTGGTCGTCAGATCCTCTCCCAGAACCTGCCAGGTATCGCCGCGATCCGTCGATTTAAACAGATGATTGCCGCCGTAATAAATCGTTTTTGGATCGTGCGGCGAAATCAACAGCGGCGAGTTCCACTGGAAGCGATAGCGCGGCGCCTGATCATTCGGCTCCAGCGGGCGAATCGACTTTGACTCGCTGGTGCGCAGGTCGCGGCGGATCAAGTTTCCATCCTGCGATTCGGCGTAAATAATGTTGGGGTCACTCGGATCGATGCGATTGTAGAAACCGTCGCCGCCCGCGACCGTGATCCAGTCGTCGTTGCCGATACCCAGCGTTTGCGTGGTGGAACTGGGCCCGCACCAGGAGTAATTGTCCTGCAACCCGCCGCAGACGTGATACGGCTTTTGAAAATCGTAGGCGACCTCATAGAACTGGCCGATGGCGAAATTGTTGATGTGCCGCCAGCCGCGGCCGCTGTCCATGGTGACCCAGACGCCGCCGTCGTTGCCGATCACCAAATGATCCGAATTGGCGGGATCGATCCAGATGGCGTGAACGTCGCTGTGGACGCGCTCGAATCGGTCTTGCGAAAACGTCTTTCCGCCGTCCTCGGACAGGTAAATATTCACGCCGCCCATCCACACTTTGTTTTCGTTGTTGGGATCGACGCGAATCTGGCTGAAATAGGACGGGCGGGGATCGGTATCGCTCATATGCGTCCAGGTTTCGCCCTTGTCCTCGGAGCGATAGACGCCGCCCTGTGTTGCGTGCTGCACCTCGGCGTAGACGATATTCGGGTTCTTGCGATAAATATCGAGCGCGCAGCGGCCCAGGTCGCCCGTGGGCAGGCCGTGAGTCATGCGCGTCCAATGCGCGCCGCCGTCGATGGTGCGATAGAGCCCGCTGCCGGGACCGCCGCCATTGAAGCCGAAGGCGCTGCGACGGCGCTGATACATTGCGGCGTAAAGAATATTGGGGCTTTGCGGATCGATGGCGATATCGGTTGCGCCGGTATCTTCGTCGATGAACAGAGACAGCGTCCAGGTGGCCCCGCCGTCGGTCGATTTGTACACCCCGCGTTCTTTATTCGGCCCCCACAGATCGCCCTGCGCGGCGACGTAAACGATATTCGGATTGGTGGGATGAACCACGATGCGTCCGATGTGGTGCGTTTCCTTCAGGCCGAGATGAACGAACGTGTTGCCTCCGTCCATCGATTTATAAACGCCGTTGCCCCAGGACGAGCTCTGCCGGTTATTCGCTTCTCCGGTGCCGACGTATAGGATCGAAGGATTGGAGGGCGCCAGCGCCAGGTCGCCGATGGAGGGATTGGATTGATCCTCGAAGATTGCCTTCCATGTGGTCCCGCCGTTCACGGTTTTAAAAATTCCGCCGGCCGCGGCGCCGACGTAAATAATGCGCGGGTCCGATTCGACGATCGCGAGGTCGTCGACGCGGCCGCCCATCTCGGCGGGTCCGATGCCGCGAAACTTCAGATTCTTGAGCGCGGCGTCATAGGAAGGTTGCGCGAACGCGGCGGAGGCGAACAGCAGAGCAAGAGCAATATTTCGCGAGGTCATGGTTCCACATTTTATATCAGGAATTTGTGAAAACAAAAACCGGTACTGAATTTTCTATTCCGGTGATATAATCCTCCCAATGCATGGGGGACCTCGCGTCTCCTAAATTCATTTTCGAGGGGAGTTCCGGCATGAAACGAATGTTCGCGCTTGCTATTTCGGTCTTGCTTGTTGCCTCTTTAGTTTGCGCTCAAACGACTACCGGCGCGCTTTCCGGCACCGTCACCGATCCGGCGGGCGCCGTGGTTCCGGGCGCAAAGGTGGAAGTGATCAATCAGAACACCGGCGTCACCACGACGCTAGTGACGAACGAGGCCGGTCTGTACCGCGCGGCCTTTCTGATTCCGGGCACCTACACGGTGCGAGTCACGGCCCCGGGATTCGCGACCTTTGAATCCAAGGGGATCGTGGTGGAGCTGGCGCATGAGCCGGTGGTGAACGCGACGCTGCAAGTTGGCGCGGTGGGCCAGACGGTGGAGGTGGAAGGCTCGGCGCCGCTGCTGGTCACCGATACCTCGCAGATCAGCCAGGACGTGCCGTCGGAGACGGTGATGAGCATGCCGGGCATTCAGGGCGGCATGGATAAGATGGCGCTGACGGCTCCCGGCGTCGTGGTCGGATTTGGAAATATCAACTCGAACGGGCTGCTTTTTTCGGCGAACGGACAGCGCGCGCGATCGAATAATTTTTTATTGGACGGTCAGGATAACAACGACCCGACGATCGCCGGGCCGGGATATCAGTTCAGCAACCTGGAAGCGGTCGGCGAATATCAGGTGATCACGAATCAGTACAGCGCCGAGTATGGGCGTAACGCGGGCGCGATCGTGAATATTCGCGTCAAATCGGGGACCAACAATTTTCACGGCGTGGGCACCTATTTCCGCCGCGACGATCAGAACTGGACCGCGCTCGATAACATTCAAAAAGCGGGCGGCCTGACGAGCCCGCCGGCTTATAAAGATTCGATTCTCGGCGGCCAGTTCGAGGGGCCGATCGTCAAAAACAAGATTTTCTTCAACATGTGGCTTCAGCGCGAGTGGATTCGCCAAACCAGCAGCTATATCGGATCGCCGAGCAGTCTTGCGCCGACGCCGGCGGGGCTGACGGAGCTCGAGGCGTATTTTCCCAACTCGGTGACGCTGCAAAATTATGTGAAATACGGGGCGTGGTCGATCCCGCTCGGCAACCCGACGATTGTTACCCGTTACCTGACCAACGTGAGTCTGACGGCGCCCAACGGCCAGACGATCAGCGTGCCGTTCGCGCCGGTGCAGCGCTTTGTTCCCACGCCTTCCGACAACTGGGATTCCGGCGTTCACGTCGATTATCACCTATCCGACAGCATGCAGCTTACCGGGAAATTTTACGATCAGAATAACAACACACCATACTCGGCGAGCAACGGCCAAGCCGGTTATTTTGTCGGATCGCCGAGCAAGAGCTATCAGGCTGGCGGAGCTTGGGTGTGGACCGTGAACCCGACGCTGGTAAACGAATTTCGCTTCAGCGCGACGCAGAGCGAATTCGACAGTTTCGGCGGCAACACCTACGGATTCGACAAGCTCACGCAGAACATCGCCAATTCCACGATCACCGGCTATCTGGGGTACGGGCTTGCGTATAATCTGCCGCAGTATCGGCAAGTCCACAGTTATCAGTACCAGGACAACGTGAGCAAGCAAATGGGGCGGCACGCGTTGAAAATGGGCGTGCAGTTCATCAACGACGATATCCCGCTGGGATTTTTGCCGAACGTGAACGGCGTTTACACCTTCAACAATTTCCAGCAGTACCTGAACAACACGCCGTCCACGTTCGCCGGCGCTGCGGGCATTCCCATCGAAAAGCCGCACGAGCTCGATCAGGCGTATTACTTCGAGGACGATTTCAAATTCCGCCCGAACCTGACGTTCAATCTGGGCATCCGCTATGAGTATTCGGGCCAGCCGATTAATCTCCTCAATCAGGAGACGGTGCCGCGCGAAAGCAATCCGGCTACGGCGATCTGGAACACGTCGCTGCCGCTCACCGATCGCGTCTACCCGAGCTATCCGGCGCCGTCGAAGAACTTCGCGCCGCGGATCGGTCTGGCCTGGACGCCGCAGCACAACGGCGGCTTCATCGGCAAACTGCTGGGCCAGCAGGCCACCGTGGTCCGCGCCGGGTTCGCCATCGCCTACGACCCCGCCTTCTACAATCTGTTCCTCAACGCCGCCACTGCCGCTCCCGTCGTATTCGCGTATACGCTCAACTACTCCAACGGAAGTTACCCGCCGATGCCGTCCGACATTACGGGCGCGAATCTGCAAAAGCTCTATGCTCCTCCGCCGGGCGTCGATCCGCGAACGCTGAATCAGACCCTGTTTGCGCCGAACTTTCTGAATCCGTATTCGGAGAGCTACACGTTCGGAATCCAGCGGATGATCGGCAGCCACATGGGCCTCGAAATGCGATACGTCGGAACGCAGGCCGTGCACCAGTTCGCCACGCGCAACGGCAATCCGTACATCGCCGGATTCGCCAACAACGGCTTCGCCAACGTTCTGCCGTCCGGAGTTACGCCCGGAGTCAACACCTCCTGCTCGACCTGCAACGGCCGGGAGAACCCGAATTACGCGGTAATCCGCCTGCGCGACAACAGCGCGCACGCCAGCTACAACGGGCTGCAACTGGCGTACACGATCCGCGATCTGGCCAATCAGCTCACCATGTCCACGGCGTTTACCTGGAGCAAGGCCATGGATAATATCAGCGAGGTCTACACCTTCACCAGCTCCGGCTCGATCGTGCTGGCGCAGGATCCGTTCAACACCAATAGCGGCGAGCGGGCGCTATCGAACAACGATATTCCGTTGGCTTTGTCGGTGAATTTGAGCTGGACGATGCCGTGGCTTAAAGGAACGTCGCATTGGTACGATCGGGTCGCGGGCGGCTGGACGATCGGCGCATTCGAAGTGGCGCAGAGCGGGCGGCCGATGACGGTGCTGCAACAGTCCTTGACCGTGAACCCGCTGGAGGACGCCGCGGCGGTGGCCTTCGTCGGCGGATCGAGCGAGCTGCGGCCGTTTCTGTCGAATCCGAGCGCTCCGCTGGGAACGGTTGGCGAGTACATGCCGAACGGCACGCTGGTGAATCTGGCGAACACGTCGCAGCAGGTTTCGCCGTCGAGCGTGCATTGGATCTACAACACGCTCGCCGCCGACCAGCACTTCGGGACTCCGTTCGGCGTGGCGCGCAATACGCTGACCGGGCCGATGCTCCAGTACCTGAACCTTTCGATTTACAAGAATTTTTCGGTGACCGAAAGATGGAAACTCCAGCTTCGGGCGGAAGCGACCAACGCGCTGAACCACGTCAACTATCCGATTCCCAACCTGAACGTGGACTCGGGCACGGCGACCACGTTCCTGAATCCGACCTACGGAGAAGAATCGGCCTCGCTTGCGCCGCCGCGAATTCTGCGGTTAGGCGCGCGGATTATTTTCTAGCGCGCGCCGCCGAGGGCATGCTCTTCAGCTCCGCGCGGGGTAAAGGCCGCTGTCCAAACTACCGGTGGAAACGGCCTTCGAGAACGCCTTTGCCCAGGATGTGGCCATCCATGGCTTTCATCACCTCGGCGCGCGTGGCGTCCGGTCCCAGGTCGAGCTTGGTATCCAGCGCATACAGCTCGAACGTGTAGTGATGGTAAGGGCCCGCGGCCGGCGCACCCGGCCCGCGATAGCCGACCGTGTTTCCGCCGTTTTTAAGCTGGATCGCTCCGTCGGAAAGCTTCGGTTCCGCGGGGACGCCTTCCGGCAGGGACCGCGCATCCCCCGGAATGTTGATTACCATCCAGTGCAGCATGTCTTCAGTGGTTTTATTGCGCGCCACGTCCGGATCGTGCATGTGCAGCACGAAGCTGACCGTGTTTGCCGGAACGTTGGACCATTCAAGCTTCGGCGAAACCGGATTCGACACCGCTTGTGTGTATTTGTCCGGAATGACTCCGCCATCTTCAAAAGCGGAAGTCGTCAGCGTCAAGCCAGGGCGCGCGGGACCCTTATTTTGAGCGAAACTCCAATGCGCGGAAGCCAGAACAGCAGCGGTAACCAGTGCGGTGCGGAATGTCATATCGTCCTCTTCGTTTGAGTCTAATATACGATACACCGCGAGCAAAACGGATCACGCGGTCCGGGCCGTGACCGCTCCGAAGCGCCGCTCCCGCCGTTGAAATTCCTCGACGGCGGCGGCGAGGTCTTCGCGCGTGAAATCCGGCCACATGCGCCGGGTAAAAACCATTTCTGCGTAGGCGCACTCCCAAAGCAGAAAATCGCTCAGACGCTGCTCGCCGCTGGTGCGGATGAGAAGATCGACATCGGGGCCGAGATGCTGGGAGAGGTCTCCGCCTTTGGCGGCCGCGTCGAGGATCGCCTGGCGCGAAGAATAATCGATCGCCAGGCGCAGCAGAAGCCTGTTGCCGGCGGCGGTCTTGCGCTCGGTTTTCTCCAGCAGCTCGATCAGGGCCGGGGGAAGACGGTCGCGCCGGCCGATGGCTTCCAGGCGCACGCCGTTGGCCACGCAGCGGTCGGCTTCTTGAATCAGATAGCGGCCGAGCAGTTTCATCAGCCCGGTGATTTCGTTCCTCGGCCGGCGCCAGTTGTCGGATGAGAACGCGTAAAGCGTCAGCACCGAGATCCCGAGCGAGGGCGCCGATTCGATGGTGCGCCGCACGGCGTCGGCGCCGGCGCGATGCCCGCTCAAACGAGGCAGGCCGCGCGATGTCGCCCATCGCCCGTTGCCGTCCATGATGATGGCGACGTGGATTCCATCGCCAAAAGTACTTCTCATTGCAAAGTATTCCTCCGACTAAACCGCGAAAAATGCATCGCGATTCCTTTACCGCTTGGACGCTTCGAGGATCGCTTCCATGTGATCCAGGTACTTATCGAAGGCCTTGCGCCCGGCGGCGGTCAAGGTGTACTCGGTCTTCGGCATGCGTCCTTCAAAAGACTTGGTGCAGGCGATGTACTTGGCTTCCTCGAGCTTGCGAGCGTGGACGCTCAGGTTTCCATCGGTAGTTTGCAGCAGATTTTTGAGATCGTTGAATGTCAGCGGAGCATCGGCGGCGGCCAGCGCGCTGATGATCCCCAGCCGCATGCGGGGATGAATGAGTCGGTCCAGATCGGGAATCGGGCCGCTTTTTGCGGCAATGGGCCGCGCCGCGGGCGCGCGATGCGATGCAAGTGCGTTATTCTTGGCCACCGATTCTCTCCTTATCCGCCATACCGCCTGGCGATAATCACCCCGAAAACAATATGCAGGCCGCCGAATCCGAGCGCCAGCCACACATCGTTCCATGGCACGGACCATGCCGCGGGCATGAACATCGCAATCGCGCCCTCGATCAGAAAACAGACGCCCATCACCGGCACCACCGGGACCGAAAACGCGCCGCCCGTCACCACACCCGCGCCGTAAAGCATCAGCCACACGCCGGGAATGGCCGTCGCCGCGCCTACGCGCCACAAAACCACTGTCAGCGCCGCCCCTACCACCAGCGGAGGGACGAAGCTGAACAGAAACTTTCGCGCCGGCGCCGACCACATCGGCTTACCGGCCCTGGCCGCCTTTCGCCACATGGCGAGAATGCCGATCGCGATCGCCAGAACGCCCTCGGCCACCCAGGTGATCACCCAGCGGCCGATGGAGCTCTGCCGCGCCGCGACGAAGCTCGCCGCCAGCGCTGTCACGCCCATCGCCACGCCGCCCCAGCCCGGAACCGCCGTAAAAGATCCGGCGCGCTCCATCGTTTCGCGGATGTAGCGCAGATTATCCATGGCGCGCGCATCGATCGGGATGGGCTTGGAATTGCGGAGGGGCTGAACAGAAGCCATAAGGTAAATCAGTTCACTACTGTAGCGCATCTCACTTGCGGCGCTCAACAGAAAAATAGTGCTCTAAGGCGCAAAGCAAATCCGATTCGAACCTCCATCGGCAGGCTCAGAATAACGCAATGTAGTTCTTTTTGTCAAGTACTTTATATCGCAGAGTTAAAGGAAAGCTTTCCCGCGAAAAAGCGGATGAGATTTAACGGGTTTCGATCGGCTGCTCCGGCGCGCGCTCCAGATGCGGAGCGAATTCGCGATGCAGTCGGCGCCACAGATAGGCCACGCAAACCAACTGGACCAGCGCCATCGACAGCGGAATCCCCTGAATCCCGATCCAGCGCGTCAGCACGAAATCGAGCGCCAGATTCAGAATTGCGTACAGCGCCGTGGCGCGCAGCAGCATAAAATTCGCTTTCATCGAGGAGATCAGCCGCAGCACCAGCGCCATCGCCATGCTGGACGGAATGGCGAGAAGCGAGAAGCGCTGAACGGCGGTGACCAGCGGCGTATCGGCTCCGGTGAATTGCCCGTGCTCGAAAGACAGGCGGACCAGCGGTTCGGAGATGATCATCAGAATGGCGATGGCGGGCAGCGTGATCGCCAGGATGATTGCGGTGTAGCTGCGCAGGCTTTGCCGGACGTGCTCCCAGCCGGCGCTGACGGTGAGCTCGGAAAAGTGCGGGAGAATCGCCGTCGCCACGGCCGCGGGCCCGATCGCCATCAACACCACACTCAGCCGCGTTCCGTAATTTAACGCCGAGACGCTGCCCGGCCCGAGCATTCCAGCGATTCCCTGATCGATGAGCGGCGCTCCCATCAGCAGGAAAATTCCTCCGATGACCGGCCCATATTGCCTGGCCGCCTGATGGAGCGCGGGATTCCATCCGTGCCAGTGCGGCAGAACCGGTAAACCGCGCCGGACCATGTACACTGCCAGCAGTGCGATCTCGATGATCCCGCCGGCGAGCGTTCCGAGCGCAAGCGAATAGACGCCCCAGATTTGCGAATAAAGAAGCAGGAACACGATGGAGGCGACCGGGGTCAACGCCGGCAGAACCGCGGGAATCGCAAAGCGCGCTTCCGTATTCAGTACGGAGCGCCAGATGACGGTAAATGCCGTCAGCGGCACGATCGGCAGCATGACCCAAAACAGCGAGCACGTCAGCGCGAGCTTATCGGCGTTGAAGCTTGACGCGAGCAGTTTGAGAATCCACGGCGCGAAGAGTCCGGACAGAATCGCCGCGATGCTCAGAAGACCGGCTCCGGCGGCCAGCGCGCTTTGATAAAGGCGATGCGCGGCCGCCGGCCCATCCCGTTCCCGCACCTCGATAAACGTGGGCACGAAGGCGGAGTTGAGCGGTCCGGCGAGCGTGTCGCAGAGAAACGAAGGGAGCAAAAAAGCAATCAGGTAAGCGTCCAGTCCGTCGCTCATGCCAAAGGCGCGGGCGGTGAGGACGACCTTCGCGCCGCCGGCGATTTTGACCACTCCGGTGTAGGCGCCCACCGTGGCGATCTGCAACAGAACGCGCCAGGAGACCGCGCGTCCTTTAATACCCAGCATTCGTATTTCCAGGCTATCAGAGCCATCGCGAAGGAGCCGCGGCGACTCTTGTCTCATGCAAGATGAGCCTGAAGTGGGGATCGGATTCTCATACAAGATGAGCCTGAAAAGCTGAGGCGGGATGCTGGTGATTGATCATCAGGATGGACGACAGCA
>Ga0209062_1001919_pt1 | contig 31230 bp, 31 predicted proteins | sample Coa_R2_2_FD_187158 | JGI IMG/M metagenome (GOLD analysis project Ga0209062, IMG submission 187158) | Surface soil microbial communities from Centralia Pennsylvania, which are recovering from an underground coalmine fire - Coalmine... | ecosystem: Environmental > Terrestrial > Soil > Unclassified... | reverse complement strand
CATCGCCGCGCCGGCGACGGCGGCAAACCTCAGCGGAATTGGCGGGCTGCTCAGCGTTCAGGAGCTGCCGGACGCGCTTGCCGGGCGGCGGAGAGCCATTCAGCGGGGGAACGCGCTGCTCGACCGACTGGAAGATCTGCGATTGGGGCTGCTCTCCGGTATCGTCTCGCGGGAGCAGATCGAGGAACTCGCCCGACTTTCTAGAACGGCGCGCATGCAAGTGGACGATGCGCGGCTCGGCGTCGTCCTCGACGAGGTCGATCTGCGGGTGGCGGTCGAATTGGCCAAGCTTGAGGCAGGGCCTTCGCACCTGCAAAAATAATCAGCGATTTCAACGATCTGTCACAAATTGATGGGCTTGCCCAGCACCCCGGCGATTCATATACTCGCGCTCGCTTTGGGTTCGGGCTTTGGGAGTAGGTGATGCGGCCGACGCTTCCGCCAGACTATCGACCGTCCGATGAAGAGGAGTTCATGAACCCGCTACAGCTCGAATATTTCCGCCAGAAGCTGTTGCGCTGGCGGGCCGAGCTCCTGGCGGAATCGACGGAGACGCTTCAGCACCTCAAAGAAGAGAGCCTCGCGGAGCCCGACGTCACCGATCGCGCTTCGCTCGAGACCGAGCGGGCGATCGAGCTGCGCACGCGCGATCGCGAGCGCAAGCTGATCTCCAAGATCGATGCCGCCTTGATGCGCATCGAGGACGGCAGCTACGGCTATTGCGAGGAGACGGACGAGCCGATCGGCATCCGCCGCCTCGAGGCCCGTCCCATCGCGACGTTGAGCCTCGAAGCCCAGGAGCGCCACGAGCGCATGGAACGCACCCACCGCGACGATTGAGCGGCGGCGAGCGACAATCCCCCTCACCCTCCCGCTGCGCGGGTCCCTCCCTCTCCCCGGCGGGGAGAGGGTTGGGGTGAGGGGGCTTGAACAAGCCTCAGAACGGCAACAGCACGTCGAGCAGCTGCTCGCCATAGCGCGGCTGCTGGATGTTGGTGATCTGGCCGCGCCCGCCATAGGAGACGCGCGCCTCGGCGAGCTTGTCGAGGCTGACGGTGTTGGTCGAGGAAATATCCTGCGGGCGCACCACGCCGGTGACCTGGAGGTCGCGCACCTCGTAATTGACGCGCATCTCCTGGCGACCGACGACGACGAGATCGCCATTCGGCAGGACCTGCGTCACCATCGCCGCCACGTTCAGGTTCACCTGCTCCTCGCGCTTGATCTCGGCGATCGCCTGGTTCTGCGTCGCGCCGTTGATGTTGACGAGGCTCGACGGCTTCGATGCGCTGGGCAGGATCTTCTGAATCTGCGATTCAAAGCCCAGGAGGTTGCTGATCCCGTCATTCTCCGTCGTGTTGCGCTGCGCATTCGTGTTGTTGTCGAATTGCGCCTTGTGGTCGAAGGAGATCACCACCGTCAGGATGTCGCCGGGCTGCGCGGCGCGCTGATCCTTGAAGAAGGCGCGGCTCCCGGTCTGCCACAGCGAGTTGGGCCGCCGCTCCGTGACGATCGGCGTCGGCATCGGCAGCGAGACCGGCCGATAGCCCGGCTGCTTCTGCGGATCCTGGATCGTGGTAAGCGGCGGCGCTTCGCCGATCTCGGAGAGCCGCGTCGCGGCATTGCAGCCGGCGAGAAGCGCGGCGAGGGCGGTCATCGCGACGAGACGCGGCGCGAAGCGGGAAAAGCGGGTCATGGCGTTGCTCCTAGCGGGCGGCGAGCTGGGCGGCGGGGGTCACGGTCACCAGGTTGGGGCCGATCACCATGGCATCGATCACCCGGTTCGATTTGGTATTGGCGATGCGGATCGCGGCATTCATGCCGCCATCCTCCACGGCCTTGCCCTGTGCGGTGAGGCGCATCGTCGGCGTCTCCAGCAGGATGGTGACGAGATCGCCCTTGTGCACGATCACCGGCACCTGGATATCGGCGAGGCGCAGCGGCTCATGCGGGCGCAAGGGATGGCGCGGCGTCTTGCCGATCATCTCCCGCGCATCGGTCACGCCGTCCTGCGTCACGCGGTCGGCGCGTATCCTGAGCGTCTCGATATCGCGCGCGGCAATCGTTTCCCCCGGCGTGATCGGGCGAGCGAGCACGGGAAGATCGACCATGCGGAGGAGCCGGCCGCTGACGCGCTGGCGCTCGGCCGCCGGATCGCCGGCCGGAGCGGCGATGAAGGCCGAAACCCGGCCGGTGCGCGCGTCGATGGTGAGCGCTTCGACGGCAATGCTCTCGGACGCTTCGGCCGCGACGACCAGCCTCGGCGCGGGATTGTCGAGCTGGAACTCGGCATTGCCGATCGGCTCGCGCGAGGCGATCTCCTCGAGGAGGCGGTGCGTGATCGCATCGAGCGAGATCGTGCGCGACGCCCGCTCGATCGTTGCCTGATCGAAACGAGACTGAGGTTGCCAGGCGAGGCCGTGCTCCTGCGCCGTCGCGGCGAGCCAGGCGGCATCGAAGATCGTGCGCGACCCCGGAGGCGGCGACGGCGCCACGACATCGGCGGCGCGCGGACCCGCATCGGCGAAGAGATCGCCGAGGCGGATCACCGGGCCTTCGACGGTGGCGGCGGAACGCAAGCCGGGCTCGGCCATGGCCGGCGCGGCGAGGCAGGCGAAGGCCAAGGCGGCAACTATACCGAGGCGAGCGGTCATGGTGCGGCTCCTCGCAGCGCGAGCGTTACTGAATCTGGTTCAAGGTCGACATCATCTGGTCGGAGCTTTGGATCACCTTCGAGTTCATCTCATAGGCGCGCTGCGCGGTGATGAGATTGGTGATCTCCGAGACGATATCGACATTCGAGGTCTCGAGGAGGCCCTGATTGATCGTGCCGAAGCCGACCAGGCCGGGATTGCCGGTCACCGGACTGCCCGAGGCCTGGGTCTCGGTGAAGAGATTGTTGCCCTGCGCCTCGAGCCCCGCCTCGTTGGGGAAATTGGCGAGCTGGAGCTGTCCTACCGTCTGCGGGTTGGTCTGGCCGGCCACCTGGGCCTGCACCTGGCCGCTCGGGTTGATGCTGATGGCCGTCGTATTCTGCGGGATGGTGATGCCGGGCTGCACGACGAAGCCGTCGGCGGTCACGATCTGGCCGGTGGGACTCAATTGGAAGGAGCCGGCGCGGGTATAGGCGATCGTGCCGTCGGGCTGAAGGATTTGAAAGAATCCGCGCCCCGATATCGCGAGGTCGAGCGGATTGCTGGTCTGCGTGAGATTGCCCTGCGTCGTGATGCGGTAGACGGCGGCGGCCTTGACGCCCGTGCCGATCTGCACGCCGACGGGAACGATGGTGCCGGTATCGGAAGAGGTGGCGCCGCCGCGCCGCTCGTTCTGATAGAGCAGATCCTGAAACTCCGCCCGCTGCCGCTTGAACCCCGTGGTGTTGAGGTTCGCGATGTTGTTGGCGATCACTTCGACATTGAGCTGCTGTGCCGCCATGCCGGTCGCGGCGATATTCATCGAACTCATCGGTGAAAACCTCTGTTAGGAAACCTTGCTGAGCTTGTCGATCGCATTGCGCTGCCGCGTGTCTTCCGTCTCGAGGAAGGTCTTGATCGAGCCATTGGCGTGGACGACGTCGAGCATCCGCGTGAGCTCGAGAACCGGGTTGACGTTGGACTCCTCGAGCATGCCTTGCTGAATCCTGGTGGCGGTCGCGGGTTGCGGATCCTGATCGGTGACGTAGAGACCGTTGGCCGCCGGCGCCACGGCTTGCGGCTGGGCGAAGGTGACCGCCTGGATCTTTCCGAGCGCGCCGCGGCCGATCGACAGCGTCCCGTCGGGTCCGACCGAGATGTCATGCGCCCCAACCGGCACGGTGACGGGCTGGCCGCCATCGGAGAGGACGGGATAGCCCTGGCTCGTCACGATCTGGCCCTGCGCATCGAGCTGAAAATGCCCGTTGCGCGTATAGCGGTTGCCGAGCGGCGTCTGGACGACGAAGAAGCCGTCGCCCTGCAAGGCGAGGTCGAGCGGGTTGCCCGTCTTCGTCAGCGGCCCCTCGCGCATGTCGCGCGTGGTGCTCACATCCTGGACGAAGGCGAGCGGTCCGTTGCCCGGGGGCTGCACGAGATATTGGCTGAACAGCGCCCGCTCGCCCTTGAAGGCCGTGGTCGAGAGATTGGCGAGGTTGTTCGCCACCACCGACATCTGGTGCTGCAAGGCCATCTGGCTCGACAAGGCGATATAGGTTGGGTTCTCCATCGCGTCTTTCCGATCGGGATCGCTCCGTCGCGTTCCTCGATGCACGGCGCGTGCCAAGCGCCGGAGCCCATCGGAAAGCGCGGTTTCGCGCGATCGGCGCAGGAGAAGATCGGCGCGGCGGCAGGCTTTGCCGGGTCGTTTCTTCCGGCTCGTCCGCGTCCGTCGAACGGCGCGCGTTCAACCTGCCGTTTCACCAGTTATTAACGTTGCGGACCTTATCCTTCGCGAGCTTTTGGCAGCCATGGGCTGCGCTCTTTGGGTGGCTTTGGAATGTCCGATCGTACCGCCGATGAGTCCGTCGAAGCCGTCGGCGAGGATTCCGGAAAATCGGGCGGCAGCAAGATGTTCTTGATGATCGGCGCCGGCGTCGTGCTGCTGCTGATCACGGGCGGCGTTCTCTACATGACCGGCATCGCCGACAAGTTTCTCGGCCACAAGGAAGAGGCGGCGGCCACGAAGGAGAAGGCGCCGCCGGTCCCCACGGCCGTCTTCTACGACCTGCCGGATCTCCTGGTGAACCTCAACACCGGCAGCCGCAAGCCGAGCTTCCTCAAGCTTTCGGTCAGCCTGGAGTTGGAGCGCGCCGAGGATCTGCCGCGGCTTCAATCGGTCATGCCGCGCATCATCGACAATTTCCAAGTCTATCTGCGCGAGCTCAGGGTCGAGGATCTGCGCGGCTCGAGCGGCATCTACCGGCTGCGCGAGGAGCTGCTGACGCGCGTCAACGCCGCGGTGGCGCCGGTCAAGGTGACCGACGTGCTCTTCAAGGAAATGCTGGTCCAATAGCGTCAAGGGCCGCCGCAAGGAGAGGGAATGGCTGAGGAAGCAGCGCAAGCGGACGACGACAAGCTTGCCGCCGAATGGGCGGCGATGGCCGGCGACGGCCAGCCGCCGGCCGAGGAGGGCGGCGATGCCGCCGCCGGCGAGATCGGCACCGCGCGCGTCCTCAATCAGAACGAGATCGACAGCCTGCTCGGCTTCGGCGATGGCGACGAGCAGGGCAAGGACAATTCCGGCATTCGCGCCATCATCGATTCGGCGCTCGTCTCCTATGAGCGCCTGCCGATGCTCGAGGTCGTCTTCGACCGCCTCGTGCGTATGATGTCGACCTCGCTGCGCAATTTCACCTCGGACAATGTCGAGGTGTCGATCGACAACATCACGACGATCCGCTTCGGCGACTATCTGAACTCGATCCCGCTGCCCGCGATGCTGAGCGTCTTCAAGGCGGAGGAGTGGGACAATTACGGGCTCGTAACGACCGACAGCGCCATCATCTACTCGATCGTCGATGTGCTCTTGGGCGGTCGCCGCGGCACGGCCGCGATGCGCATCGAAGGCCGTCCCTATACGACGATCGAGCGCAACCTCGTCGAGCGGCTCGTCACCGTGGTGCTCTCCGATCTCTCGGGCGCTTTCGATCCCTTGAGCCCGGTCACCTTCCGCTTCGAGCGGCTCGAGACCAATCCGCGCTTTGCGACGATCGCGCGGCCCGCCAATGCGGCGGTGCTGGCGCGGCTGCGCATCGACATGGAGGATCGCGGCGGGCGTCTCGAGGTGCTGTTGCCCTATGCGACGCTCGAACCGGTGCGCGAGATTCTCCTGCAAGGGTTTCTCGGCGAGAAATTCGGCCGCGACGCCATCTGGGAGGCGCATCTCGCGGGCGAGCTCTGGCACACGGATGTGCCCATCGAGGCCGTGCTCGACACGGTGGAAATGCCGCTGCGCGAGGTGCTGAACCTCAAAGTGGGGTCGCGCATCCTGCTCAACGCCGATGTCAATTCCGATGTCGGCCTCGTCTGCGGCGATCTCGCGATGTTCAGCGGAAAGATGGGCCGCAAGGGCGGCCACATCGCCATCCGCATCAGCGAAAAAGTGGAAAAGGACAGAGGATAGCTTCCATGACCATGACCACGACCATGGCGGCCGACGGCGTCGTCGCCATCCTGCTCGTCGCCACGATCATCTATGCGGCGGTGCTCAATCGCCGCCTCGGTCATCTGCGCGCCGACAAGGCCGAGCTTCAGGGCCTCATCCAGAGCTTCGCCGCAGCCTCCCAACAGGCCGAGGCCGGCGTCGCCGGCTTGAAGAGCGCAGCCGAAGAGATCGGCCGCAAGCTCGAGAAGAGGATCGAGCAGGCGCAATCGCTCCGCGAGGATCTCACCTACATGATCGAGCGCGGCGGCATGGTCGCCGATCGCCTGGAAGGCGCGCTCCGCACGCGCCGCGAGGATCCCAGGAGTGAGGCGGCAAAGCCGCGCTCGCTCGACCGCACCCAACCCGCTGAGCGTCCGCGCATCGCCGAGCGCCTGCGGCCCATCGAGACCGCGCGTCCCGAGCCGCGGCTCAAGAGCGAGTCCGGCCTTTTGGCCGCCGTCGCCGCGGTGGAAGCGCCGGCGTCGAAGGAGTCCGGTACGCCCTCTCGCGCCGAACGCAATCTGCTGCGCGCGCTCGCCGGACGGCGCTGAAGATCGGTGACGCTTCTTCGACTCATGTCCTAGGTGCCCTCGATGGAATTCCGCTTCCGTCTCGTGCCGCTGGCAATCGCCGCATCGCTCGGATTGCTCGGGTTGAAGCTCGGCAGCCTCTGGCTCGCGATCGACCCGGCGCCGGTGACGCCGGCCTATGCGCAGAAGGCGGAGAAACCCGCCGCGCCGGCAGAGAAGCCGGCGGAAAAGCCGGCCGAGAAAACACCGGCGCCTGCCGCGGGCGACAAGGCGCCGATACGAGACCCGCTGTCGATGAGCCCGGCGGAGATCGAGCTTCTTCAAAAGCTGTCCGAGCGGCGCGCCGAGCTCGACAAGCGCGCGGCGGAACTTAGCCAGCGCGAAGTCCTGCTCGAAGCGACCGAGAAGCGCATCGACGAGAAGATCGCCAAGCTCGCCGCGCTCGAGAAGGACATCGGCGGTGCCGTCGACAAGCAGAGCGCCGAGGACGAAGCGCGCATCAAGAGCCTGGTGAAGATCTACGAGACGATGAAGCCGCAGGATGCCGCGCGCATCTTCGAGCAGCTCGACATGCCGGTGCTGCTGGGCGTGCTCGAGCATATGAAGGAGCTCAAAGTGGCCCCCATTCTCGCGGCGCTCGATCCGGCGAAGGCGCGCGCCGTGACGCTGGCCGTCGCCGAGCGCCGGAGCCAGCAGGACAAGACGGGTGCCGCGCCGCCGAAGACGCCGCAAAAATCGGATTCAAAGCCTTGATCGGCTTGGTTTAACCGCCTTTTAACCACAGGTTGCGTACGGTCGCGGGATGCTCGGCACGCCGACACGGGGGAACACCAACTTGATGCCAAGGATGGCTGAAGACGCCGATCTCCTCGGCCGATTTGCGGCCATCGAGCGACGCGCGGAGCCCGTCTTCACTGCCGAGGACCTCTCGGATATCGTCGAATCCGTTCTGACCAGCCTCTCCGGCGGATTGTCGATTGCCGATCTCCAGGTCTATCGCGAGCTCGAGCAGATCGCGAGCATGATCCAGTTCGGCCGGCGCGAGATCGCCGAGATTCAGCCGCACGATATCAGCGAGCAGCACATTCCCATGGCCAATGACGAGCTGGACGCGGTGGTGACCGCGACCGCCGAGGCCACGGGCACGATTCTCGACGTCGCCGAAGTGATGGAGAAGCTCATCCCCGAGATGCCGCCCGAGATGGGCCGGACGGTGAGCGCCCAGATGACGCGCATCTATGAGGCATGCAATTTCCAGGACGTGACCGGACAGCGCATCACCAAGGTGGTGAAGACGCTGCGCTACATCGAGGAGAAGGTCGAGGCCTTGCTCACGGCCTTCGGCGAGCGGGGGCGCGAGATCCGTGCCGCCGCCCCCTCGGCGCCGCCGCCGGACGATGACAGCCGCCTCATGAACGGGCCGCAGCTTCCCGCGAAGGCCAACAGCCAGGCCGATATCGACGCACTCCTGGCGGAGCTCGACAAGCAGTGAAGCGTTCCGTCGCGCAATATCTCGGCACGGTGCTGGCGCTTTTCTTCTGCGCCGTGGCCTCGCCGGCCCGCGCCGCCGATGCCGTCACGGTCCGCGCTGCCGAGCATGACAGCGAAGGCTTCGGCCGCATCGCCTTGGACTGGCCGGCGCCCGTCACCTATGACGCGCGGATCGAGAATGGGCGGCTCATTCTCCATTTTGCGCGTCCCTTTACGGCGAAGCTCGACGCCATCTTGCGTCATCTCGACGGCTATGTGGTGTCGGCCGCGATCAGCGAAGATGGCACGAGCATCCTGGCCCAATTGAAGAAGCCGGCGACGCTCAAGACCTTCGTCGAGCGCAACACGATCGCGGTCGATATCGTCGCCGAGCGCTCGACCGGCGGCCAACCGGCCGCGAGCCGACCCGCCGAAAAACAGCCGGTCAAGGCTGCCGCCGCCGCGAAGCCGCCGGCGCCGGCAAAGGCCGCGAGCGCCGAGCCGGTTTCGGTGCCGATCCGCCATGCCGCGCATGACGGGTTTCGCCGCGTTGTCTTCGACTGGAGCGTGCCCACCCGTTATGCGCTGAGCCATGAGGGCGACACGGCGCGGCTGCGCTTCGACCGCCCGGCCAAGCTCGATGCGGCATCGCTGAATGACGCGCTCGCCGGCCTGGCGCCGGTGGTGAGCGAGGAGGGGGGAGCGACGATCATCGCGCTCACCGTGCCCGCCGGCGCCAAGTTCCGCCACTTCCACAGCGGCAACAGCATCGTCCTCGACGTGCTCGGCGGTACGGCGGCGCGGCATGCGCCGGTGCCGCAGAACGCGCCAGCGGCAAAGGCCGCCATCATCCTGCCGCCGCCCGAATTGATCGAGCCTGCCGCCGCGCCACCGGAAGAGGTGAAGAAGCCGCCGGTCGGCCCGCCGCGTGCGCTGACCCGACCGTCGGCCGCCGCGCCGCCGGCCGGCGCGCTGCCGGTTCATGTCGCGCTCGCGCCGCAAGGCGCGAGTTTGCGTTTCGATTGGCCGAAGCCGACCGCGGCCGCGGTGTTTCGCCGGGGTGCGGCAATCTGGATCGTCTTTGCCGGAGCGAAGCCGCTCGACCTCGGCGAGGTCGAGAAGCTCGGCGCCGACGTGGTCTCGGCGGCCAATCAAGTCCCCGACGCCAACGCCACGGTGCTCCGCCTCGTCGCCCGCGAGGAACTCAATCCGGCCATCCGCCGCGCCGATGCCTCATGGATCGTCGATCTGAAGCCGCAGCCGCTGCGCGCCGAGGCGCCGATCGCGGTCGATGCGCGCCCCGCGGCCGTGCCGCCCAGCGTTTTCTTTCCGCTCGACGCCGCGGCGGAGCCGCTTTACCTGCGCGATGCCGAGGTGGGCGACACGCTCGTCGTCGTGCCGACCGACGCTGCGGGGGCGGGGATCGACGCGGCCTATGATTTCGTCGATTTCCGCACGCTTGCCAGCGCGCAGGGTCTGGTGTTCGAGCCGCATGCCGATGATCTCCGGCTGATGCGCGGCGATGGCGGCGTCACGGTCAGCCGTCCGGGCGGGCTCGTGCTCTCCACCGAGAGCGATCGCCAGCTCGGACGCGTCGCTCAAGGGAGCCAGCGCCGGTTCTTCGACCTCGCCGGTTGGAGCGGGCCGCGCGATCAGAGCTTCCTGCAAAAGCGCAGCCGGTTCGAGCGCGCGGTCGCGGCGGCGCCGGCCGCCTATCGCTCGAAGCCGCGCTTGGCGCTCGCGCGCTTCTATTTCGCCAATCTTTATGCGCCCGAGGCCGAAGGCGTGCTCGACGCGATCCGCCGCGACGATCCCGGCCTGCTCGCCGATCCCGCCTTGCTCGCGATGAGCGGTGCCGTCCATCTTCTGGCCGGGGACAAGCAGAGCGCCGCGCAAGAGCTCGGCCAGAAGGTGCTCGACAACGAACCCGAGGCGACGCTGTGGCGCGCGGCATTGGCCGCCGAGAACGGCGATTGGCCCGCCGCGGCGCATGGCTTCGCGCTCTCCGCCAATCTTCTGTCGCGCTATCCGCAGCGCTTGCGCGACCGCTTCGCGCTCAACGCCGCTCAGGCCTTCCTCGAGACCGACCGCGCCCAGGAAGCGACGCCGATGTTGCAGATCGTGCTCAAGGGCGATGCGCCGCCCGCCGATCGCGCGATGGCGCTCTATCTCGATGGCCGCCGCGCGCTGAAGCAGGGCGAGTACAGCCGCGCGATCGAGCTCTGGAACATGGCGGCGGCGATGGATGATCGTCCGAGCCGCGCCCGCGCGCTCTTCGCGCGCACCATGGCCGAGTTCGACGCCAAGCAGATGAGCCGCGCCGACGCCATCAAGGCGCTCGACGGCCTGCGCTTCGCCTGGCGCGGCGACAGTTTCGAGTTCGACCTTCTGCAAAAGCTTGGCGACCTCAAGATCGCCGATGGCGATCTGCGCGGCGGCTTCGACGTGCTGCGCGAGGCGGCCGGCGCGTTCCCCGACAATCCCGCCTCGAAAGAGGTGATGAAACGGCTGAGCGATGGCTTTGCCGATATCTTCCTCGGCCCGCGCATGAACGAGGTGTCGCCGCTCAAGGCCTTGTCGCTCTACGAGGAGTTCAAGGATTTCGCGCCGGTCGGCGAGCGCGGCGATGCCGTGGTGCGCCGCCTCGTCGATCGCCTCGTCTCCGTCGATCTCCTCGACAATGCGGCGACACTCCTCGACGACCAGGTGAATCACCGCCTCACCGGCCGCGACAAGGCCCGCGTCGCCGCCCAGCTCGCACTGCTGCGCCTTCTCGACCACAAGCCCGAGGCGGCCATCCAGGCGCTCGACATCGATGTCGGCAAGGATGTGCCGGCGGAGCTTGGAAGGCAGCGCCAGCAGCTCCGCGCCCGCGCGCTGTCCGAGCTCCATCGCGATCAGGAAGCGCTGGCGCTCCTCGCCAACGATACGAGCCGCGACGCCGACCGCTTGCGCGCCGACATCTTCTGGCGCGCGCATGATTGGAGCGAGGCGGCGAAGATCTTCGCGCGGCTCGTCCCGGCGCCGCAGGGCGAGGGCAAGCTCGACAAGGAGACGAGCCAGCTCGTCCTCAACTGGGCGTCGGCGCTCACGCTCGCCGGCGATCAGAAGGGTCTCGCCGAGCTGCGCGCCGCCTACGGCAAAGGGATGGCCGAGACGCCGTTCGCCGATGCTTTCCGCATCGTCGCCGGCGACCCGACGCAACTCGCCACGGGCGACGATCCCCGAACCGTCGCCAATCGCGTCGCGCAAGTGAGCGAGCTTCAGAGCTTCATGGCGAATTTCAAGGAGCGGCTCGCCAAGGACAAGCTCAGCAACGTGAATTGAGCGTTGTTGGCTGCAGGGGCGGGGTGCCTGCAGCCGTCATTGAGCCCCGTAGAACGCCGCCGCATCTTCCCGTAACCGATGGCGCGAGGCCGAGCGCAGATACATCATGTGGCCGCCGGCATAGAGCTTGAGCTCGATGCGCGACTGGGTGAGGCGGCTCGGCAGGTGGTCGACGACATAGCGGCTCATCATATAGGGCGTGGTGAGATCGGTCAGCCCGTGCGCGATCAGCACGTGCATCTTGGGATGGAGTGCCAGCGCGCGGCGGAGCGCGTCCGCCGCGCCCAGCGCGTTGCGGCCGGAGGTGTGGCCATCCTGCCAATTCCAATGCTGGCCGACCTCGCCGTTGAGGAGTTCGTATGTTCGATCGGTCTTGAAGCCGAGCTCGTCGCGGCAATAAGCGAGAAAGGCGCGGGTGAAGGGTGCGATCGAGCCGTCGAGGACGGGATCGTCCTCGGCGCGGTCGCTGCGCGGATCAGGATCGAGGCCGGCGACGCTGCCGTCATAGCGGCTCAGCACCTCGCCCTTCGCGCGGCCCATCTCCTTGACATAGGCGCCCGTGGGAATGCGGCCGTGCCAGCGCTCGACGAGCTTCTCATCGACGCCGATCAGCTCGGCAATGCCGGCATAAAGATGCCGCGTCGCCTCGGTATCGCCGTTTCCCGCGGCGAGGCCGGTGAGGTAGTCGCCGAGCGCGAAATGCTCGGCCGGTGCGAGGGCCTCGGGCGAGAGCGCGCCTTTCGCCTCGAGCGCCACCGCGGCATAGGCGGGCAGATGGAGCGCCCAGGGCAGGAGATCGAATTCGTCGCCGCTCATCAGGCGGAATTCGAGCACGGGCGAAACCAGCATGACGCCGCGCACGGCAATGCCTTCATCGCGCGCCAGTTGCTGTGACAGACGCGCCGCGCGGAACCCGCCATAGCTCTCGCCGACGAGATAGACGGGCGAGGCGAGGCGGCCCGAGCGCGTCAGGTGCAGCCGGATGATCCGCGCCAGCGCGTCGAGATCGGGGCGAACGCTCCAGAGCTTTCGCGCAGACTCCTCGCCGCCGAGCGCGCGGCTGTAGCCCGTGCCGACGGGATCGATGAAGACGAGATCGGTGAAGGAGAGCCAGCTATCGGGATTGTCGTTGACGCGATCGACCGCCGGCAAGGGCTTGCCCGAGGCGCCGAAATCGAGCGCTCGGGGACCGAGCGCGCCGATATCGAGATAGGCCGACGCCGCGCCGGGGCCGCCATTGAAGGCATAAGTGATAGGCCGCCCCGATGCCTCGACATTCTCGCGCAGAAAGGCCGTATAGAAGATCTCGGCCGCCTTGTCGCCCTTGTCGTCGGTGAGCGGCAGCGTGCCGGCGACCGCGGTATAGGCGATCTCCTCGCCGGCGATGCCGAGCGTGTGATGGGTCGTCGCATCCGCCGGCAAGGGCTGCGCCGGCTGGCTGGAGGCCGATTTCTGCGCGTGAGCCTGCGGTGCATCCTCGGCCAGCGCGGAAGTGTGGGGCGAGAGTAGAAGGAAGGCGAGGCCGGCAAGCAGGAGGCGGCGGGATCGGAGCATGGCGACCTCTGAGCAGATGAAACCGCCAGACTAACGGCAGAGAGCGCCAGTCGGCTACGGGCCGTTCGGGCAGGGAGGTAAGCCTAGTTGAAGCGTTCCCGTGTCATGCCCGCGAAAGCGGGCATCCAGCCGCCATATGGATCCCCGCTTCGCGGGGGGTGACGAGCGAAATTCTCCGCTCGCTCTAAGCGTCCTCAACTCGTCCCGAAGCTCTGCACCAGGCTGCCGGCGACGAGATACCAGCCATCGACCAGCACGAAGAAGATGAGCTTGAAGGGCAGCGAGACCGTGACCGGCGGCAGCATCATCATGCCCATCGACATCAGGATCGCCGCGACCACGAGATCGATGACGAGGAAGGGAAGGAAGAGGAGAAAGCCGATCTCGAAGGCGCGGCGCAGCTCGCTGATCATGAAGGCGGGCAGGACCACGCGGAACGGCATGTCCTTGGGTTCGGTGGCGGTCTCGACCTTGGCCATGCCGGCGAAGAGCTGCATGTCCTGCTCGCGCACATGCGCCACCATGAAATCGCGCAAGGGTGCGGCGGCGCGGTCGAGCGCTTCCGTCTCCGGGATCTTCTCGGCGATCAGCGGGGCGATCCCGTCATTGTAGGACTTCTCGAGCGTCGGCCCCATGACGAAGCCGGTGAGGAAGAGCGCCAGGCTGATCATCACGACGTTGGGCGGCGTCTGCTGCATCCCGAGCGCGTTCCGGAGAAAGGACAGCACGACGATGATGCGCGTGAAGGAGGTGACGGTGACGAGGATTGCCGGCGCGAGGCTGAGGATCGTCAGAAGCGCGAACAGCTGGATGATGCGCGCCGTCGAGGTGCCGCCTTCGCCGCCCAGGTCGAGCGTGACCGATTGCGCCAGCGCGGGCGACGCCATGAGCGTCAATCCCAGCGTCGCGAGCGCCGCGAGCAACCTTTGCCTGAGGCTCAATTCTTGTCCCCCGCGACGAGGCCCGAGAAATCGCCGCCGCGTTCGATGACGAGGTCGCCATGCTGGCCGATGAGAAGAAGGTGTTCCGTGTCGTCGCGCCGCAGCAGCACCAGCCGTCTCCTAGCGTCGAGCGGCAGGACTTCGAGAATGGCGAGCCGCCGCTTGCCGCCGCTGGCCGCAAGGCGGGTGCCGAAGCCGAGGCGCCGCGCGATCCAGGCGGCGGCGGCGATCAGCGCCACGACGAAGGCCAGCGCCAGCACGAAGCGCCAATAGGTATCGAGACTCATGATTCCTCGCCGGCGCCATAAGCGGTGGCGGCGCGGCAGCGTTGCGCCGCCCCGCTTTGGCGCGCGATATCGGCCGCGAGCCGATCGAGTTCGTCGGCCAAGGCGGCGAGACCGGCCATAAGGGCCGGCCGCTCGGCCGCCGGCGTTTCGGAAGCGGCTTCGCAGAGCCGCGCAACCGCCGCCTCGAGCCCGTCGAGCTCGACGATCGCGCCCTCCGCCAATGCTTGCTGCGCCGCGGCCACCGCGGCGGTGATGTCGGCCAGCGCCGTCACGACGCGCCCTCCCCGGCGTGCGGCCGCTCATTGGCGCGATAGATGTAGAAGAGAATCTCGGCGACCGCGGCGAAGGCGGCGAGGGGGATCTGATGGCCGACTTCGACGGCGGTCAGGATCTCCGCGAGATCGGCGTCCTCGCGGACCTTGACGCCATGCGCGAAGGCGAGCTCGAGGATGCGGTCGGCGATCGCGCCGCGCCCGCTTGCCACGACGCGCGGCACCTGATCCTCTTGCCGGTCATACTGCAAGGCGACGGCAATGGCGCCAGGGCCGCCGGAGGCTGGGCGTGTGTTGGACAAACGAGTCCTTTCGACTGCCGCGCCGCTCTACTGCCCGCAACCGCATTTCGGTGATTCCCCCATCTCACCTGACCTCTCCGCCCCTAAGGGGCATAGCGGGCGGGTGAGGTGGGGCCGACGACGGACGTCGGCTGTGTCACCGATCTGCGATTCCGAGCACTGGCGCACCGCCACATGGTGCCGGCCTATGCTTAATTATTGGTTTCTCTCGCCGCTTTTGTCTTCGCGCATAAGGTTTAAGCCGCTGCGCGTTTGACCTCCGAGGTGCAGGCGGGGCAGCGCGTCGCTTCGAGCGGGATGGAACTCAGGCAATAGGGGCAGGGCCGCGTCGTCGGCGTCGCGGGGGGCGGCGCGCGTTTCAGCCGGTTGATCGCGCGCACCATCAGGAAGATGGCAAAGGCGACGATGAGGAAATCGATCACCGTATTGATGAAGAGGCCGTAATTGATCGTCGGCGCGCCCGCCGCCTTCGCCTCGGCGAGCGAGCCATAAGGCTTGGCCGACAGGTTGATGAAGAGATTCGAGAAATCGACCTGGCCCAGGATGAGGCCGAGCGGCGGCATGATGATGTCATTGACGAGAGAGCTGACGATCTTGCCGAAGGCCGCGCCGATGACGATGCCGACGGCGAGATCGATGACATTGCCGCGCATGGCGAATTCACGGAATTCTTTCCACATGGCGCCCCTCCTCTCGGCTCGGTTGTAGCATAGTGATCCAATCCCGGGCCGTCGTGAAGCCCTCCGCGCAACAACAGGCGATGGCAGAGATCACGCTCGCCGCTATAGTCCTGCGCCCAAACGGGGAGAACATCGAGGGAGGAACCGGTGGCCGAGATCATCTTTCATCATTACGACCGCTCGCCCTTTTCCGAGAAGGTGCGGCTGGTTTTCGGCTTGAAGGGCATCGCCTGGCGCTCGGTACAGATTCCGCGCTGGATGCCGAAACCCGATCTGATGCCCTTGACCGGCGGCTATCGCAAGACGCCGGTGATGCAGATCGGCGCCGATATCTATTGCGACACGCGCTGCATCCTCCGCGAGATCGACCGCCGCTTCCCCAAGCCCGGCCTGTACGGCGCCGGCGGCGGCGAGCTCATCGCGGCCTGGGCCGACAGCACGCTCTTTGCCAATGCCGTCGGCATCGTCTTCGGCACCTTCGCCGATCACTTTCCGCAAGAGCTCAAGGAGGACCGGCTCAAATTCAGCGGCGGCACCTTCGATGCCGAACGCATGAAGAAGCATCAGCCCCAGATCCGCGCCCAATTCCGCGGCCATGCGCGCTCAATCGAGAACGCCTTCGCCGATGGCCGCGCCTTTCTTGCGGGGGCATCGCCCGGGATCGCCGATTTCGCGCTTTATCACACGCTCTGGTTCGTCCGCGGCAACGTCAGGGAGCCCGACTTCCTCGAGGGCTGCATGGCGACCAAGGCGTGGTTCGAGCGCATGACGGCCTTGGGCCATGGCACGCCCGCCCCGCTCGAGGCCAAGGAGGCGCTCTCGATCGCCAAGGCCGCAAGCCCGGCGCCGGTCGATCCTGCGCCGGCCTTCGACATGAGCGGCTGTCGCGCGGGCGATACCGTCACGGTGGCCGCCAACGACTATGGCCGCGATCCCGTCAAGGGCGGGCTGGTGGCGATCGACGATGCCAAGATCGTGATCCACCGCCGAGACCCCGAGTTGGGCGACCTCCATCTGCATTTCCCGCGCGTGGGGTTCGATGTGATGGGGGTGTGAGGAAGGGGCTGCATTCGCGATGTGCGTCCTTCGAGACGCGCCGCGATGCGGCGCTCCTCAGGGTGAGGCGAGACCGGGTTTGGCCTCACCCTGAGGAGCCGCCGGTAGGCGGCGTCTCGAAGGGCGCACGGCCGCCTTGCAGCCGCGGGTCATAAACCCGTCAATTTTACCGGTTATTAATACAAATCGCCGCAAGATCGAAGCCTTCGCGGGTGGCCTCGACGGTCGTTCATGGATCTCTCCAAAATTCCGATCTTCGAGGCGATGACGCGGCGGATGGCGTGGCTCGGCGAGCGCCAAGCGGTGATCGCGCAGAATGTGGCCAATGCCGACACCCCCGGCTACACCGCCAAAGACGTAAAGCCGCTCGAATTCTCCCAGCTCGTTCACGGCGTCTCGCAGAAGCTCGGGATCGCGACGACGCAGCCGGGGCACATCGTGCCCGCGAGCGCCGCGGGCAGCTTCCAGGAGATCGCGCAAAAGACCGGCGAGCGGGCGCCCAACGGCAATGGCGTCCAGCTCGAGGATCAGATGATGAAGATCTCGGATACCGCCAATGACTACGCGCTGACCACCAGCCTCTACCGCAACCAGATCGGGCTCCTGAAGCTCGTTCTCGGCCGCGGCCAGACCGGCTGAACGGGGAGGGCGGCATGGATCTCGAAGCCTCCCTCAAGGTTTCCTTCGCCGGCATGAATGCGCAAGGCACAAGGCTGCGCGTCATCGCCGAAAATCTCGCCAATGCCGATTCGACGGCGCAGACGCCCGGCGGCGAGCCCTATCGGCGCAAGGTCGTGACGTTCCAGAGCGTCCTCGACAAGAGCGTCGGCGCCACCACGGTCAAGGTCGCGCATATCAAGCCGAGCAGCGGCGACTTCCAGCGCCGCTACGATCCCGCCAATCCCGGCGCCGATGCCGAGGGCTATGTGCTAACGCCCAATGTCAACCCGCTCCTGGAGCTGATGGATATGCGCGAGGCGCAGCGCAGCTACCAGGCCAACCTCGACACGATCGACGCCGCGAAGACGATGATCAGCCGCACCATCGATCTGCTGCGCGGATAGCGTAATCGGTTTGCAGTGAAACGCATCTCCCCCTCACCCTCCCATCGCTGACGCGACGGGTCCCTCCCTCTCCCCATCGGGGAGAGGGGCGGGGTGAGGGGGCTCAAAAACGAGGACAGCTCATGGCCGCCAACATCACCAGCGCGATTGCCGCCTATGCCAATGCCGGAAAGATCGCCGCGCCCGGCGCCGCCGGTGCGCCGAGCAGCGGCGGCGCGGGCTTCGCCGATCTCCTCAAGGAAGCGGCAGGCGATGTGACCCAGGCGTTGCGGCAAGGCGAGGCGGCGAGCCTTCAGGCGGTGACGGGCAAGGCCGATCTCGCCAAGGTCACGGAGGCCGTCAATAATGCCGATGTGGCGCTCCAGGCCGTGATCGCCGTGCGCGACCGGGTCATCCAGGCCTATCAAGACATCTCCAAGATGCCGATCTGAGCGCGCGCTTCCGTGCATCCCGCAGAGGCCATCGACATCGCGCATGAGACGATCTTCGTCGCGCTCAAGCTGGGCGCGCCGGTGATGCTGCTGGCGCTTGCCGTCGGCCTCGTCATCGCCTTTCTCCAGGCGCTCACGCAGATTCAGGAGATGACGCTGACCTTCGTGCCGAAGCTCATGGTCGTGCTCCTGTCGCTCCTGCTCTTCCTGCCCTTCATGCTGACGACGCTGACGACCTTCACGGAGCAACTCGTCAGCCGCATCGTCTCGGGATAGCCGGGACCCGGCATGCTCGCGCAGCTTCTGCCGGCCAATCTCTTCGCGGCCTTTCTGATCTTCGCGCGCATCGGCTCGGCGATGATGCTGCTTCCCGGCTTCGGCGAGTTCTATGTGCTGCAGCGGGTTCGTCTGTTGTTGGCGCTCCTCGTCTCGCTGTTGCTGATCCCGGTGCTGGCGCCCATCTTGCCGCCGCTGCCGGAGAGCGTCACGGGTCTGCTCCGCTCGGTCGGCGTCGAGGCGATGATCGGCATCTTCCTGGGCACCGTCGCGCGCATTCTGCTCTCGGGACTCGACACGGCGGGCAGCATCGTCTCTTATCAGCTCGGCCTCTCCCAGGCGCAGATCTTCAACCCCTCGCTCCAAACGCAAGGGACGCTCACCGGCAGCTTCTACAGCGTCCTGGGCGTGCTGCTGATCTTCCTGACCGATCTTCACCACCTCCTGCTCAGAGCGCTGGTCGACAGCTACGGCGTCTTTGCGCCGACGGTCGTGCCGCAACTCGGCGATCTCTCGGAAAGCATCACGCGCAGCGTCGCGGGCGCCTTCGAGATCGCGCTGGAGCTCGCCGCGCCCTTCGTCGTGCTGGGCGTCGTCTTCTCCGTCGGCATCGGCCTCCTCGGCCGCCTCGTGCCGCAGCTTCAGATCCTTTTCGTCACCCAGCCGCTGCAAATCATCGGCGGGCTTCTCGCCCTCGGCCTCGCCTTGAGCGCGGGCATGCATTGGTTTCTCGCGACCTTCGCCGAGCGCTTCGCCGCGCTGACGGGAACGTGAGCCCCGGGCATGGCGGAAGACGGCCAAAAGACCGAACAACCGACCGGGCGCAAGCTTGCCAAGGCGCGCGAGCGCGGCCAGGTCATCCAGTCGCGCGAGGTCAACAATCTTCTGATGCTGTCGGCGGGCGCGGCGATCCTGCTGCTCTATCTGCCGCCGGTCATGCCGCGGCTTCAGGCGACGCTGGCGCGCTTCTTCGAGCCGGCAAGGCTCATCGGCACGGACGGCATTCTCTGGGATGCCGTTCGTTTCCTGCTGGGCGAGATCGCCGCGGCCTTCGTCTTGCCGATCGTCATTCTGGTGGCGGTCGCGCTCGCCGGCACGCTGTTGCAGACCGGCCTCGTCCTTGCAACCGAGAAGATCGGCTTCGATGCGAGCCGGCTCTCGCCCATCGCCGGGCTGGGGCGGCTCTTCTCGCTCAAGGCCATCGTCGAATTCTTCAAGAACCTCGCGAAGGCGGCGATGGTCGCCGTGGTCATCGCGCTGGCGGCGCGGCCGGAGATGATGCGCCTGCCGGTGATGCCGGGTTTCGCGCCGACGGCGCTCGCCGTCGAGATCCATCACGTGATGCTGCGCCTCGCGATCGCCGTTCTCGTCGCGGTCGTGGCGCTTGCCATCCTCGATTACGGCTATCAGCGGTTTCAGTTCCTCCGCAGCATGCGCATGTCGAAGCAGGAGGTGAAGGAGGAATCGAAGCAGGCGGAGGGCGACCCTCTCGTCAAGAGCCGCTTGCGCGCGATCCGCATCGAGCGCGCGCGCCGGCGCATGATGGCGGCGGTGCCGACCGCCTCGGTCGTCGTCACCAACCCCACCCACTTCGCCGTGGCGCTCAAATACGAGATGGGCAGCAAGGGCGCGCCGGTGGTGGTGGCCAAGGGCGCCGATCTCGTCGCCCACCGCATCCGCGAGATCGCCAAGGAGAACGACGTTCCCCTGGTCGAGAACCCGCCGCTCGCGCGCGCTCTTTACGCCACGGTCGAACTCGACCGCGAGATTCCGCCCGAGCATTACCGCGCGGTCGCCGAGATCATCAACTACGTCTTCCGCCTCAAGGGCCGGGCGAGGGCGAGGTAGACATGAACCCTTACCTTTTTCCAGCGGAGCGCCTAATTGTGCTAGAAGCGTGGCAGGAGCCGGGAGGTCGATGGAGGGCGAGAAGGGGGACACGGCCGTGGTGATGCAGGGGATCCTGCCGGGGGATGCGATGCCCGCGGCGGTGCTTCCGGCATCCTTCGGCATGCCGGTCTGGATGCGGCGCCTCGGCACGATCGCGATCGCCTGCGGCGTTCTCGCTCTTGCGCTGTTCCTGGTCTCGCTCGCGGAGTTCATTGGCGGCGACGCCGCCCGTCCCGCGGCGCTGGTCTTCGTGGCGCTGGCGGCGATGAACGGCATCGCGTCGATCGTCGCCAAGCAGGTGCATGCCGCACTCGCCGGCCGGCTCGATCTCCTGAGCCAGGCGCTCGAAGCGTCGCCCAACGCCCATCTCATCGTCGCCCCCGACGGCTCGATCGCCTATGCCAATGCGGCGTTCCACCGCTTCTTCCCCGATCTCCAGGGACCGCCGCTCGATGCGATCCAACGCCGCTTCGCCGAGGACGAGGCGACGACGGCGGAATTCGCCCGGCTGCGCCATGAAGCCTCGCATTACGGCCGCGCGCATGGCCGGCTCGCGCTGCGCTACGCCAATGGCTCGACCGCCTGGTTCAGTCTTTCCTCCCATCTCCTTGCGGGACGCCCGGGCTATGGGCTCTGGACCTTCGAGGATGTGACGGCGCGGCACGAGATGGAGCAGGTCATCCGCGACGAGCAGATGAAGCTCGCCGATTTCCTCGACCATGCGCCGACCGGCTTCTACTCCGTCGATGGCGACGGCCGCTTCCTCTTCGTCAACCAGGCGCTCGCCGATTGGCTGGGGGTGGCGCCGGGCAATCTCGTCGATGGCGGTGCGCGGCTCAAGGACTTCCTCGCGAGCGAGGTGCCGGCGGGAAGTCCGTCGCATGCGCCCTTCGAAGGGGGGGCCGCGGGCGTATCGCGCGGCGAGGTGGTGCTGCGCGGGCGCCAGGGCCGCACCGTCTATGCCTCGATCAGCCAAAGCGTCGTGAAGGTCGGCGACAGCCTGCGCACGCGCTCGGTGGTGCGGGACTTGACGCCCGAGCGCGAATGGGAGGAGGCGCTGCGTCTCTCGCGCCAACGCTTCCAGCGCTTCTTCGCCAATGCGCCGGTCGGCATCGCGCTCATCGACCGCACCGGGCGGCTCGAAGAGGCAAACCGCGCGCTGGGCGAGCTCTTCGGCACGCCCTCCTCGGAGCTCATCGGCAAGATGCTGGTGAATTTCCTGACGCCCGAAAGCCAGGGCGAGGTCGCGGCGAAGCTCGCGGCGATGGCCGAGGGCCGGCCGATCGGGCGGCCCGTCGAGATCCGCCTGAGCGGCCCGCGCGACAAATCGGCGGCACTCTTCGTCAGCCGCCTCGGCACCGCGGAAGAAGGCGATGCCGGCGTCATCCTGCATTTCATCGACACGACCGAGCAGAAGAGCCTCGAGACGCAATTCGCGCAGTCGCAAAAGATGCAGGCGGTGGGCCAGCTCGCCGGCGGCGTCGCGCACGACTTCAACAATCTGCTCACCGCGATGATCGGCTTCTGCGATCTCCTGTTGCTGCGCTTCCGGCCGGGCGATCCCTCCTTCGCCGACATCATGCAGATCAAGCAGAACGCCAACCGCGCCGCCAATCTCGTGCGCCAGCTCTTGGCCTTCTCGCGCCAGCAGACCTTGCAGCCGCGCGTCCTCAACATCACCGACGTCCTCGCCGAGCTCTCGCATCTCCTGCGCCGGCTCATCGGCGAGAATATCGAGTTGAAGGTCGTGCATGGCCGCGACTTGGGGCTCGTCAAGGTCGATCAGGGCCAGCTCGAGCAGGTGATCATCAATCTCGCGGTCAATGCGCGCGACGCCATGCCCGGTGGCGGCACGCTCACCATCCGCACCGCCAATGTCTCGAGCGAGTTCCCGATGCGGCGTGGGCATGAGGTGATGCCGCCCGGCGAATATGTGCTGGTCGAGGTCACCGATACCGGCATCGGCATTCCCCGCGAGAATTTGGCGCGCATCTTCGAGCCCTTCTTCTCGACGAAGGAGGTGGGTTCCGGCACCGGCCTCGGGCTTTCCACCGTCTACGGCATCGTCAAGCAGACCGGCGGCTTCGTCTTCGTCGACAGCGAACCCAGCAAGGGCGCCGCCTTCTCGATCTTCCTGCCGCGCCATGCCGGCACCGAAGCAGCATCGGCGCGCGCCGATCTCACCGACCCCCAGGCGACGCGCGACCTGACCGGCGCCGGCACCGTGCTCCTCGTCGAGGATGAGGATCCCGTGCGCCTCTTCAGCGCGCGCGCCTTGCGCAACAAGGGCTATCGCGTCATCGAGGCGAAGAGCGGCGAGGCCGCGCTCGAAGTCATCACCGCCGGCACCGAGAAGGTCGAGCTCCTCATCACCGACGTCGTCATGCCGCGCATGGACGGCCCCAATCTGGTGAAGCGCGTGCGCGAGCTCCATCCGCAGATGAAGGTGATCTTCATCTCGGGCTATACCGAGGACGCCTTCCGCAAGCGCCTCGACAGCGACAGCGACATCCACTTCCTGCCCAAGCCCTTCAGCTTGAAGCAGCTCGCGGGGAAGGTGAAGGAGGTGCTGGTGGCGGGGCCGTGAGGATGACGAGCGACGGCGGACGCGAGCTATCATAGGGGTACCCCACCTCGCCCCAACCCTCTCCGCCCCAGCGGGGCGGAGAGGGAGGGACCCGCGGAGCGGGAGGGTGAGGTGGGGCAGATGCTTCCGCTGGACGGAAGGAGGGCCGGCCGATGTCGAGATCGTCGACTACCACTAAGAAAACGATTCCAAATCCGACGCCCGGCGAGATTCTCAAGGCCGAGTTCCTGGCGCCGATGGGTTTGAGTCAGAACGCGCTCGCCCGTGCGATCAAGGTGCCGCCACGGAGGATCAACGAGATCGTTCTTGGCAAACGCGCGATTACCGCCGACACCGATCTCCGACTGGCCCGCTTCTTTGGCCTGTCGGAAGGCTTCTGGATGGGGCTCCAGGCGGATTACGAGCTGATGCGGCGCCGGCGGGAGATCGGAAAGGAGTTGGCGTCCATCGAGCCGTCCCAGGCAGCTTGATCGGCGCTGCGCAGTTTAAGGCCTCCTGGGTTGCGCGTTCGTTGGTCATCCATCATCGAAGTGCAACCGAAAGGACGTGGTTGTGACGGGGTTCCGTCAAGGCAGCGAGAACAAAATTGGCACTTATATACTTGACAAAAGTATGCCCACAGGTAGAATTGGCTCTATCGAATGGAGCCGAACATGTCTTTCGCCGATCTGCAAAACCCGATCTTCACCGATGAGAACGCAGCCCGCGAGGCCCTAGAGGCCGCGCGCTGGCCCAATGGACCGTACTGCCCTCACTGCGGCGCGACCGATCGGCTCGCCAAGGTCCAAGGAACGAAGAAGTCTCACCGTCCCGGCCTCTGGTATTGCAACCATTGCAAAGGCCAGTTCACGGCGACGGTCGGCACGGTGTTTGAGCGTTCCAAGGTTCCGCTAACGAAGTGGTGGCTAGCGTCTCACTTGCTCGGGTCGAGCAAGAAGGGGATGAGCGCTCACCAACTGCATCGCATGCTTGGCGTGACGTATAAGACCGCGTGGTTCATGGCCCATCGCATTCGTGAAGCGATGGTCGAGGCCGATCCGCCGCCGCTCGGCGGAAAGGACAAGGTTGTCGAGGCCGACGAGACTTTCATCGGCCCGGCGCAAGACGTGTTCGTCAACGATCGCGGCTGGGTCAAGCAACGCGGCTTCACGACCAAACGCAAGGTTATCGCCCTAGTCGAGCGCGGCGGCCGTGCCCGCTCATTCAAGGTGGACGATCTCGACGCGAAGACAATCCGTAAGACGCTCTTTGAGAACGTTGTGCTCGATAGCACCCTACATACCGATCAAGCGGGCCATTACAAGCATCCCGGCCGCGAGTTCGCCAAACATGAGTCGGTCAATCATTCCGAGCGTGAATATGCTCGCGGCGACGTGACGACCAACACCGTCGAAGGCTTCTTCTCGATCTTCAAGCGTGGCATGACGGGTATCTACCAGCACTGCGGCGAGCAGCATCTTCAGCGCTACCTCGCTGAATTCGACTTCCGCTACAGCAACCGCTCAGCCCTTGGCGTCGAAGATGCGGAGCGCGTCCGCCGCATCATGAAAGGGATCAGCGGGAAGCGCCTCACCTATCGGCGGACTGGTGGGCCAAACCTCGCCCAAGCGCTCAAGGCGTAGGCTCACGCATAGGGACGGGGAAGGTGTGATTGACGCGCTTTTTCGCCTATTTTTGGGCGACAAATCGCGTTAAAATCGCCATATGGCGACGATTGATCTACACCCATTAATCGGCAACGAATTCGTCCTTCATTTCGGCGGTAGGGCGTCGGAAGTAGACGCTTATACCTTCGCCAACTCGATCCTCGCATTCTCCGAAGCGCTGCGCGAAATCAGTAACCAGTTACAGCCAGAATACCGCATCGAAATTGCAATCGAAGCGGTCGGCACTGGCAGTTTCCGAGCGAAGCTAAAAACGTCATCTAGTCGTCTCAGCAGTCTCTTCAAAGAAGCATCAGTTGGATTGATCATCGCGGTCTTGGGGGCCTTCATCTATGACAAGCTGCTCGCGCCGCCCATCCAAGTTATCACTAGCGACGATAGCGTGATCGTTCAGCACGGTTCTGACCGCATTATCATTCCGCGCGCTGCTTACGATGCCACGAAGAGATTGCCCCGTCCCGAAGAGGTTGATCGTCACATCACGCGAGCATTTGACGTCCTTGAGGAAGATGCGTCCGTTATAGAGCTAGGGCTGACCCCGCGCATTGATGATCCACAGCCAGTTGCCAACATACCGCGTGACGATTTTGGTCGGCTTTCAAAGCCGGGGTTATCGACGCGTCCAAGCACCAAAACGCGGACTGTCGCCGAAGAGGCAAAGCTTTTCGTTGTGCGAGCCGTGTTAGAGAGGGGCGACAGAAAATGGCAATTCGTTTGGAACGGTCATCGCATTTCAGCGCCGATTAAGGATCACTCGTTCTTTGATAGGTTAGCGGCACGAGAGTTTGAGTTCGGACAAGGTGACGCACTTGAGGGCGAGCTAACGATTCATCAGACGCTTGATGATGCGAGTGGAGCCTACGTCAATGACTTTTACGAAGTAACGCGCGTGGATCGACATATCCCTGGCCCGACGCAGATTCAGCTATTCCCAAACGGCTAGCTACGCGACTTCGCCTTGTGAACTCGCCCCTTCCGCGCCGATCGGCTCTTCGGCTTTGGCGCGATCGGCTTATGCGGCTTGTGGGGCATCCGGGATAGGTTGCCCATGATGCGACGCGCTTCGGATAGGTCGTCTGGCTTCTGTTTGTCGTCCGTCATGGAGTCGCCGCTATCGCCAGTGTGGCTGGCATCAAGCCAAGCGCCTTGCGCGCCTCTTTGATCTCTTGGGCCATTGCGATGATGACACCCTCTGCCGAGCTAAACAGGATTCTCGCGTCTATGTCGCTTAAGATTACGTCCCGCGGGTGCATCACCGGATTGCGATCGTGCGCCTTGATTAGTTCAAGCATCTTGACGGTACGCTCCTCAGGTACTGGGACAATACCCGCGGTCATCACCTTGCGAAGGTCATCAATGTAATCTTGCCAACCATGGCAGGTTCCGGTCTTCTTCGTGAATGTCTGCCAATAAAGCTCCATCTGTCCTTCGATTCCGCGAGCCGCGTGAAATCCAGCAGCGGTAGGAAGATTGAAGGCCAAGCATCTCCCCGCAGCGTGAATGTCGTCTTTGGTCTTCTGATTGACGAAGGGAGCTAGTTCCGCTGGGAAGACCTCTTCGGCCGATTCGACCAAATCAACTGTCGAATAAATGCCCTTCTTAGAAACCTGATATGTCGTGGCTTTTTCCATCTCTGTTTGAAAGATCGTCTGGAATGTGGACAACGCGGCGGTGATGCTATTCCATTGCCACGACCAGATGTACGGCTCCTCTCCCTCGCTGGGAAACTTGATATCTCCCTTGTCGTCGAGAAAGTGAGTGACGAACATGTCGTGAAGACGATTTTTTAGTGTCTGTGCGGCAGATCGCGAAAAATCTAATTTGATTAAATCCCCCGAAAGAAGCCGATCCATCGCTATATCAGCGTTCCATAGTGGAAAGAACAGCGACTTGACCGCGATCTTCCCCTCATTCGAAGAGATTGCGGTGAGCGGATGTAGTTCGGTCCCTAGCACATAGAATGCGTATGGATTGATCTTCTCCATGCGAACGTCCTCGCTATCAGGTAGCGGCGGCGATGGGAAATGAACTACTTTGGAGCGAGTCGGACCGGCTCCGCAAGGCGGTTGAATCTTAGCCCCAAGTTCACCCTCGTTAGCCGCCGTTTGTTCCTTTTCGTGGCTTCCGTCTACGTCGCTGTAATACCTCATCTTGTCCCTCTTTTGTCAAGTATATATACGGCACAAAATTAGTACTTGCCTACTGGAACAAACAGTGTACACTCCCGCCCGTTCCAGTCCGGTTGCCCGGGCCGGTTGCAACGCCGAGAGCCATGTGAAATAAGGAGGGCAGGGTATGTCGCAGACCGCTTTGCGCCTGTTGGACAAGGACACGATGGACAAGAACAAGGCCCTCGACGCCGCTCTCGGCCAAATTGAGCGGGCGTTCGGCAAGGGCTCGATCATGAAATTGGGCTCGCGCGAAGCGGTGGCGGATACCGAGGTCATCTCGACCGGCTCGCTCGGCCTCGACATCGCGCTCGGGATTGGCGGCCTGCCGCGGGGCCGCATCGTCGAGATCTATGGACCGGAGAGCTCGGGCAAGACGACGCTCGCCTTGCATGTGATCGCCGAGGCGCAAAAGGGCGGCGGCACCTGCGCTTTCATCGATGCCGAGCATGCCCTCGACCCCGCTTACGCCAAGAAGCTCGGCGTCGAGATCGACGATCTCCTGATCTCCCAGCCCGATGCCGGCGAGCAGGCGCTTGAGATCGCCGATACGCTGGTGCGCTCGGGCGCGATCGACGTGCTGGTGATCGATTCGGTGGCGGCCTTGGTGCCGCGCGCCGAGCTCGAGGGCGAAATGGGCGACAGCCATGTCGGGCTCCATGCCCGCCTCATGAGCCAGGCGCTGCGGAAGCTCACCGGCTCGATCTCGAAATCGCGGACCATGGTGATCTTCATCAACCAGATCCGCATGAAGATCGGCATCATGTTCGGCAATCCCGAGACCACGACGGGCGGCAATGCGCTCAAATTCTACGCCTCGGTTCGCCTCGACATCCGCCGCATCGGCGCGATCAAGGAGAAGGAGCAGGTCATCGGCAACCAGACCCGCGTCAAGGTGGTGAAGAACAAGATGGCGCCGCCTTTCAAGGTGGTCGAGTTCGACATCATGTATGGCGAAGGCGTCTCGAAGCGCGGCGAGCTCATCGATCTCGGCATCCAGGCCGGCGTCGTCGAGAAGTCCGGCTCCTGGTTCTCCTATGACGGCCAGCGCATCGGCCAGGGCCGCGAGAACGCCAAGACCTATCTCAAGGACAATCCCGACACCGCCGACGCCATCGAGCGGGCGATCCGCAGCAATGCCGGTCTCGTCGCCGACGCGATGATGGTGGCCGGCGCCGATGGCGGCAGCAGCGACGAATAGCTCAGGTCCCGTGCGACGAAACGGGCCCGAACGGCGCCGGCTCCCCCTCCGGCGCCGTTCTCTTATGGGCGCAGGCTGGACAGATTCGGACGCCGCCGGCTAAAAGCCATGACGGAACGTGATTCCGGTCGGGCGGGAAACTTAGCTCCGCTAACCCTACGCAACCCGCAACCCGTTCGATCGCAAAGCGATCGAACGGGTTGCGCTCCCTTGGGGAGAGGGAAGGGTGAGGGGGCTGGTTCGGCCGCGGCTTGGCTTGGCTCGGGGGAAGGCCCAGATTAGCGTCATGCAGACCACCAACGATATCCGCGCTGCCTTTTTGGGGTATTTCGCCCGCCACGGCCACGAGGTCGTGCCGTCGAGCCCGCTGGTGCCGCGCAACGACCCGACCTTGCTCTTCACCAATGCCGGCATGGTGCAGTTCAAGAACGTCTTCACCGGCATCGAGAAGCGCGATTACAGCCGCGCCACCACCTCGCAGAAATGCGTGCGCGCCGGCGGCAAGCACAACGACCTCGAGAATGTCGGCTACACCGCGCGCCATCACACCTTCTTCGAGATGCTGGGGAATTTCTCCTTCGGCGATTACTTCAAGGATTTGGCGATCGAGCTCGCCTGGAACCTCGTCACCAAGGAGTTCGGCCTGCCCAAGGAACGCCTCCTCGTCACCGTCTTCTCCGAGGATGACGAGGCGGCGGCGCTCTGGCGCAAGATCGCCGGCCTTCCGGAAGCCAAGATCATCCGCATCCCCACCTCGGATAATTTCTGGGCGATGGGCGATACCGGCCCGTGCGGCCCGTGCTCCGAGATCTTCTACGACCACGGCGAGGAGATCCCGGGCGGCCCGCCCGGCAGCGCCGAGGCCGATGGCGACCGCTTCATCGAGATCTGGAACCTTGTCTTCATGCAATATGAGCAGGTCTCGAAGGAGGAGCGCGTGGCGCTGCCGCGTCCCTCGATCGACACCGGCATGGGGCTCGAACGCATCGCCGCGGTGATGCAGGGCAAGCATGACAATTACGACATCGACCTCATGCGCGCCCTCATCCTGGCTTCGGCCGAGGCCTCCAACGTGCCCCCCGACGGGCCGCATGCGGTCTCTCATCGCGTGATCGCCGACCATCTGCGCGCCTCCTCCTTCCTGATCGCCGATGGCGTGCTGCCCTCGAAGGAAGGGCGCGGCTATGTGCTGCGCCGGATCATGCGCCGTGCCATGCGCCACGCGCATATCCTGGGCTGCCAGGAGCCCTTGATGTGGCGCCTCGTGCCGGCGCTGGTGCGCCAGATGGGGACGGCCTTTCCCGAGCTCGTGCGCGCCGAGCCGCTCATCACCGAGACGCTGAGGCTCGAAGAGACGAGCTTCAAGCAGATGCTCGATCGCGGCCTCAGGCTCCTCGAGGAGGAGACGGCGAAGCTTGGGCCGAAGCAAGCCTTTCCCGGCGAGGTCGCCTTCAAGCTCTATGATACCTATGGCTTTCCCCTCGATCTGACGCAGGACGTGCTGCGCGGCCGCGGCCGGCAGGTCGCGGTCGAGGCTTTCAACGCCGCGATGGAGCGGCAGCGCGCCGAGGCGCGCAAGAGCTGGGTCGGCTCCGGCGAGGCCGCGACGGAGCAGCTCTGGTTCGATCTTCGCGACAAGGTCGGCGCGACGGAGTTTCTGGGCTACGAGACCCATGTCGCCGAGGGCAAGATCGTCGCCATCGTCGTCGACGGCCGGTCGGTGGAGCAGGTCTCCGCCGGCAGCGAGGCGGCGATCCTCGTCAATCAAACGCCGTTCTATGCCGAATCGGGCGGCCAGATGGGGGATAGCGGCACGATCTTCTCCGCCCAGGCCGGCGAATTCGCCGTGCGCGACACGCAGAAGAAGGCGGGCGAGCTTTTCGTCCATCAGGGCGTGGTGACGCATGGTAGCCTGAAGCTCGGCGATTTCGTCGAGTTGCGCATCGACGAGACGCGGCGCACCCAGCTCCGCGCCAATCATTCGGTGACGCATCTCCTCCACCAGGCGCTGCGCCGTCGCCTGGGCGAGCATGTGACGCAGAAGGGCTCGCTCGTCGCACCCGACCGCCTGCGCTTCGATTTCAGCCATCCGCGCGCGCTCAGCCCCGAGGATCTCCGCATCATCGAAGCCCAGGTCAATGACCGCATCCGCCAGAACAGCGAGGTCTCGACGCGCCTCATGACGCCGGAGAAGGCGATCGAGGCGGGCGCGTTGGCACTCTTCGGCGAGAAATACGGCGATGAGGTGCGCGTCGTCGCGATGGGCGAGGAGGCGGACGAGGCGGGCCATGCGCACCGGCCCTTCTCGGTCGAGCTTTGCGGCGGAACCCATGTGCGGCGCACCGGCGATATCGGCTTCTTCAAGATCGTCTCGGAGAGCGCGGTCGCGGCCGGCGTGCGCCGCATCGAGGCGCTGACCGGTGCGGCCGCCGAGGCCTATGTCGAGGCGGAAGAGGATCTTCTCCGCCAGGCCGCCGCCGCCGCGAAGGCGACGCCGAGCGAGCTGCCGGCGCGTGTCTTGAGCCTCATCGAGGAGCGCAAGCGCCTCGAGCGCGAATTGAGCGACGCGCGGCGCCTCCTCGCCGCGGGCGGCGGCGGTGCCGCGCCGAGCGCCGCCAAGGATCTGGGCGGCGTCAAATTCGCCGGCCGCGCGATCGACAACCTGCCGGCCAAGGAGCTCAAGAGCCTCGCCGACGACATGAAGCGCGATATCGGTTCGGGCATCGTCGCCGTGGTGGCGAGCGCCGACGGCAAGGCCTCGATCGTGGTCGGCGTCACCAATGATCTGACGCCGCGCTTCAACGCCGTCGACCTCGTGCGCATCGGCGCCGAGGCGCTGGGCGGCAAGGGCGGCGGCGGGCGCCCCGACATGGCGCAAGCCGGCGGCCCCGATCCCTCACGCGCCTCGGCCGCGCTCGAAGCGATCGAGCGCAGCGTGGCGCAGAAGGCGCAAGCCGCGGCGTAAGCGCACATGGAGGCGATCGCTGCATGACGGCCGTGCGTCCTTCGAGACGCGCGCATTGCGCGCTCCTCAGGATGAGGCCGCACCGGGTCTGGCCTCATCCTGAGGAGCCGCCGTTAGGCGGCGTCTCGAAGGACGCACGGCCGTCATGCAGCATTTCGTCGGCTTGCCTCACGACTCGTTGATTGGTCGTGCAATCCAAAAAATATCGCCTTCCTGCACCCGCTCGATCGCGCGGAGCGCGCCTTCGCGCGCCACATGCGCGCGATATCCCAGCTCCTCGAGCATCCGCCACGCGCCGGCGAGCGTATCGCCTGCCCGCGCGAAGCCGCGCTCGGTCATCTCGAGAAGGAGCGCCGGCCTGAAGCGCCGGAGGCTGGCGCTGCCGCCGCGGATCATCTGCATCTCCCAGCCTTCGATATCCGCCTTGATGAAATCGAGGCGGGTGAGG
>Ga0209062_1001915_pt1 | contig 31321 bp, 31 predicted proteins | sample Coa_R2_2_FD_187158 | JGI IMG/M metagenome (GOLD analysis project Ga0209062, IMG submission 187158) | Surface soil microbial communities from Centralia Pennsylvania, which are recovering from an underground coalmine fire - Coalmine... | ecosystem: Environmental > Terrestrial > Soil > Unclassified... | reverse complement strand
CGGTGCTCGGCAAGGTGACACGCGACCGGCTGATGGTCAAGCTGGGCCAGCGCTACCCCGGCTACGGCTGGGAACACAACGCCGGCTACCCCACGCCGGACCACCGCAAGGCCCTCCACGCGCTAGGACTCACGCCGCACCACCGCCGCACCTTCGGCACCGTCAAGATGATCGTGAACGGGCAGATCGCGCTGCCGTTCGAAGAAGAGCTGCTCGCCTAACGCCCCGACCGGGGTCCGGGGCCGAAGGCCCCGAGCACGGGCGGGAGGGTGGGCAGCGCCGCAGGCACTGTCGCCGCGCAGCGGCGCTATGCCAGCAACTAGGCGGCGGAGACCGCCAAAGAAGGCCGTCTCGCAGCGTCCGCGGGCGGCAGCAGCAGCGCCAGCCCGAAGCCCACCAGAGGCAGGACAATCAGCGCCGCCAGCGCCGTATGCATGCCGAACTGGTCGGCCGTCCAGCCGAGGGCCGGCACCACCAGGCCGCCCACGGTCATCCCCAGGCCGAGCGTCACCGCCGAGGCCATGCCCACGCGGTTCGGCAGGTACTCCTGACCCATCACCACCATCACGCTGAACGGCGCGAAGAGCGCGACCCCAACCGGGATCAGCAGCAGCACAGCTGCCAGCGGGGTGCTCGCGGCCGTGAACGCCAGCATCAGCGGGAACAGGCAGGCCATGCTCACGATCACGACGATCCGCCGCCCGTAGCGATCGGCCAGCCGGCCGCCTATCAGCGTGCCGGCGGCGCCCGAGGCCAGCAGCACCGTCAGCACCGCGCCGGCTGTGGCCTTGGTCTGGCCGAGCACGGCGATCCAGTACAGCGGGATGAAGGTGTTGAGGCCGTAGAAGATGATCGACCGCACGACAATCGTCGCCGTCAGGCGCCCGAATGGCCCCCACGCGTCCTCCGCCTGGGCCGCCGCCATCTTCGAGGTCTTGCGGGCGCTCGGATGGTAAGCCGCCAGCCGCCCAAGCTGGCTCAGCAGCGGAATCGCGATCAGCGCCGACGGCACAATCAGCAGCGCGCCGCCGCGCACGCCAAACGACAGCATGAGCCAGGTGGTGAACAGCGGTCCCAGCGCGAAGCCGACGGTCCCGCCGACGGAGAAGATGCTGACGTTGCTGGCACGCTTGTCGCCGGCCACGAAATTGGCCAGCCGCGTGCCCTCGGGGTGGAACGCGGCCACGCCCATGCCGCTGACGGCAATGCACAGGAAGATGAGCCAGAACGCCGGCGCCAGCGCGGCGCCCGCCAGCCCCGCGCCGGCCGTGAAGATGCCCAGCGGCACCAGCCATGGGGCCGGCCGGCGGTCCGCCAGGTGGCCGAACACCGGCTGCACCACCGACGATGCGACCGTAGCCGCCATCACCAGGCTGCCGGCGGCGGCGTAGGACAGGTGCCGCTCCGACATGAGAAACGGCAGCATCGCCGGGACGGCGCCCTGGTTCACGTCGTCGAACAAGTGGCTGGCCGTGAGCAGGGCGAGGGCACGTCGATCGGCAGGTTGGGAGGTCACAGGCGTTGCTTGATTATGCCCGCCGCGGCGGGAACTCCTATTTTGGCAGCTTGCCTGTTAAGGAGTGACGGTCCTCTGCCGAGACTCAAAGTGGCCGCATGGACGCACAGGCTCACGGGGTTCTTGGGGCTTCGTGATGGGAATGGATGCCTGGTGCTCAGAAATGCGCCGGTGGTGTCGAAGGCGAGAAGTGCCGACTACGCTGCGCGTTGCGACGAGCAGACAGGATCGGCGCTCGCCCGATACCCGCCCTTCTTCGGTGTAGCCAGCTAGCGGGAGTGCGCGGCCTCTCGACCTGTGGGCTTGGCCACAGCCGCCGCGTCATTGGGGCGGCGCAGCCGCATGATGGCGTGCACCACGTTGCGCCCGCCTCGCCCGCGTGTCGTGAGGCCCACCAGCTCCCAGCCATGGTTGATGCGACGGACGACCTCTTCCCGGTCTTCGGGGCGCCGGAGCGCCAGCTGCTCGTAATTCCAGTCGGCCATGAGTGTCTGAACACGATTAACGAGGCGGGTGGGGTTTCGGTGATGAGGTTTTCGGGCGGGCCTAGTTTGGCTAGCGCGCCGCGTCCGGCGACGCTGATTGGCTGCGATCCACCACCTGCGCGTAGCCGGATTGGATCAGGCGGCCGTTGAGGGGCTGGATTGGGCGGTTGTTGCGGCCCACGAGCGTCCGGAACTTCTCGAGGTGGTCCGGGCCCACGACGCTTGGCGTCGTCAGCACGATCCAGCGGACGCCCTCGGAGCAGGGGGGCGTGGTCAGTGAGCCCTGGTACGTCATGTAGGTGCGGTCCACCGGCAGCAGATCGGCCACGTTGACGCTATCGGCGGCGCCCACCTGCGAGCCCGCGGCTGGCATTTGCTGCCAGATGCTGTCCAGCGCCGGAGTGTTGATGACGGTGGCCATGACCTGCGGCTTGTTGATGACGCCGCCGTAGAACATGATGGCCACCACCAGCAGCTCGCCATCCGCTGCCCGATGCACCAGGTGAGCCTCCATCGGAAACTCGAGGCCGTTCAGGTGATGCTCACCCGGCACGTGGAAGTGGAACTGCTCGAGCGCGTACTCGCGGTCGTCGACCACCAGCGAGCTGCCCGGATCGTAGGTGACCGTCAGGCTCTTGCCGGTGTTGCTGATGTTCAGCTTCGTGGGCTGATAGCGGAAGTCGATGCTCGCGAAGCTCGACGGCTCGGCCTTCTGGGGCAGGTTGATGGGCGACTGCGCCTTGCCGACGCCACAGGCGGCGAACTGCGGGTCCGCATCGGCCCAGTGCTCCGGGCCGTCGTCGCCCGAGTAGCTCCACTTGGGTCCTGGCTCCGCCGTCGGCGTCTCCGCCGCCGTCTCAGCCGCTTGCGCCGCCTCCGCTTGTGCTTCCGCTGGCTTCGGCGCCGCGCCGCTCCCACCACACGCCGTGAGCAGCAGCCCAATCGCGCCCAGCACCGTCGCCTGCACCAGAAGCGCCCGTCGAGAGATTGCGGCAGCCGTCACGCGGAGCTAAGTCTAGATGAGGGTGCTTGCTGAAGCCGGCTGGACTAGGACCGCTGGTATCGGGCCTGAGGTGTAGGCTCAAGGCACGCCGGTGGCTTCCGATCAGACCAACCTCCTCCAAAGCCTGTTCCAGGCCATCGTCGACCGCGACCGCGCCACCGCGCTGAAGCTGATCGACGACTCACCGGAGCTCGCCAAAGCGCAGCTCGCGGTCGGCGCCACGCGTCAGCAGGCACAGCCGCACTATTTCCCGGAAATCGTCCACTACGCATACGCTGGCGATACCGCCCTGCACCTGGCCGCCGCGGCATATCACACCGAGGTCGTGCAACACCTGCTCGCAGCAGGCGCCGACGTGCACGCGAAGAACCGTCGCGGCGCCCAGCCGCTGCACTATGCCGCCGACGGCAACCCCGATTCAACGCGTTGGAACCCTGCGGCGCAAGCGGCGATCATCGACTGCCTTATCGCCGCCGGTGCCAACCCAAATGCTCTGGACAACAGCGGCGTCGCCCCCCTCCATCGCGCCGTACGCACCCGCTGCTCAGCCGCCGTCCGAGCCCTCCTGAAAGGCGGCGCCGATCCCACCCTCCGCAACAAAAACGGCTCGACACCCATGCTCCTGGCCACCCGACCTACGGGCCGCGGCGGCAGCGGCTCACCCGCCGCCCACGAACAGCAGGAGGAGATTATCCGCCTTCTGGAGCAACAGCCGGCGGCATATGGTCCTCAGGCTGGTTGAATGATCGTTGGTGTCGTAGCCCTGCTTATTGGGGACGCAGCGGAAGACTCGCTCGCACGACGGCGACGATTGCTTTGGCGTGACGCGGGTCCGCGGCCAGCAGACGCTCGGTGATGGGCTGCTGGTTGTACTCGCTCCGATTGCGGACCTGGCGCATACGGTCGAACGCCTGAACGTCGGCCAAGGTGGCGCTGCTGGCGAGCGCGGCCTCGGCGTACTGGCCAACGGCATGGTGCGCTCCCGAGCGGTTCGTGGGCCCGTAGCCATTCGCCTGCATGTGCGCCGTGATGGCCTTCCGAGCAGCGTCGTAGAGGGCCACGTACGCGAGTGCGGGGTCCGTCCTGGCCAGCGCCGCCGACGAGACCAGGTGGGCATTCGCTTCGTCCATGCGCAACCAGGCGGCGGCGACGTCCGCCGGGATTCCTTCGATGCGTCCGGAGTGGAGCAGATCAGCGACGCTGACGCCGGCCATTGGCCTCCTCATCGGATAATGGCATCAGCGGTCCGCTGCGAACCTGCTGCACAAAGCCTGACCCGCGCGCGTTCCACTCCTCGGGTGTGAGCACGACAGGGTTGACCTCCTGGCCGAGCTCCGCTCCCGCTCTACGACACGCGTTATAGACCTCATCCACATCCGGCTCTCCAACGACGATCACATCTACGTCGCCCGGAGCACCTGGGTCGCCAGCGTACCGCCGAGCCCAGGACCCGAAGAGGTAGGCTTCCGTGATTCCGGGAACCTCACGTAACTGTCTGGCCAGGACCGGGCGCGGACCGAGCGCCTTCAGCAACAGGCCGGCGAGCTCGGGAAAGTACGGATTGGCGTCGTTGGCCCGCACGAAGTGCAGCCGGCCAACTCGACGGCCACGCAGCAAACCCGCTTGGAGCAGCCGGTTGACTTCTCGAGACACGGTCTGCTGCGGGATGCCTGCCGCCTGCTCGAGCTCGGCAATTGTCTGTTCCCGCTCCGGATGCAGGTACAACTGGCCGAGCAGCCGGAGCTGACTATCCGATCGAAAGATCGGCAGTAGCCCAGGCGCCGAATGACTCACATAATGAGTATATCAACCCATTATGTGGGTTGGCGAGCTCGCTCGGCCGGGTGTTGCCACCGCTCGCTAGCTTCCCTGGTTCGAGGCGGTCAGTACAACGCGAGCCCGAAACCTTGCGTTAGGTTACAGAGTTGCAGGATTCAACCGTCACTCCGACGGTGACATAACGAAATAAACGTCGTCACGTACCCGGCCAACCTCTCGATGGTCGTGAACACGTCTGGAAACAAAGCCTTCCAGCCGGCCAACCCTTGGGGCAAGGCGATTAGTAAGAAGAACACGATCGCGCCCCATCGCAGCGGATGTTTGCCGGTAGTCATCTCTCACCTGAGAATTGCTGCCGGAATTGCTGCCGGCGAGTCGCAGCGGCCATCGGAAATCGTGCTTCGAAAGGCGCTTCCGTGCTCAATTTCTTGAGCCGGCAATCGGGCTCGAACCGATGACCTGCGGTTTACGAAACCGCCGCTCTGCCAACTGAGCTATGCCGGCTTGGACCTGGGAATTGTAGCGAGGCGGTGAGCGGCGGCCGGAGCTAGAACCGAGCGGTGAGAGGTTAGCGGACCAGGAGGAGGCGGCCGCAGTTGTCGCAGGTGGCGGGCGGGTCGGCGCCGCGGGCTCGCTGCACGTTGCGGGAAGGGAGGGCGACGCCGCACGCCTGGCAGACGTTGTTGTGGACCAGGGCGACCGGGCGGTTGGCTTTGTGGAGACGCAGGCGGTCGTAGAGGGCGAGGTTGGCCGGGGCGATCTGGGCGGCTAGGGCTTCGCGCTCGGAACGCAGGCGCTGCACTTCGGCGTCGAGCTGGTCGATGTGCTCGTGCGCCTCGGAGCCCTGGCGCTTCCAGCGGTCCAGCTCCTCGTCGAGACGGAGCTTGGCGGTGCGCAGGGATTTCTCGGTCTCGTCGGCGGAGGCCATCAGCTCCAGCTCGCGATCTTCGAGCTGGGCGAGGCTGCGAGCCAGGCCGCCTTCCTCGGTCTCGAGCGCGGCGAGCTCGCGCGGAACGGTCACCGAGCCGCCGTAGAGCTTGGCGTGAACGGCGGCCTTCTTGGCGTTGACGGTCTCGACTTCCTGTTCCGTGGAGCGGATCTGCTTTTGGAGCCCGGCAAGCTGGTCCTCGAGTGACTTGAGGGTCGCGCGCGCCTGGCGGACGGCCGGCGGCTCCTTGATCTTGGCGCGCTCGGCTTCGAGCTTGGCTCCGTCGGCCAGGATGCGCAGATCCAGGTCCTGCAAGTCGTAGAGGAGTTGAGCGGGCTCCACAGGCTTAGCATTTTGGCATGGCGGGAGCGGCCGTGCTGTTCCGGCAGCGGTTCGGGGTCGAGCCGGAGATCGTCGTGCGGGCGCCCGGCCGGGTGAACCTCATCGGCGAGCACACCGACTACAACGATGGCTTCGTGCTGCCCGCGGCTATCGACGTCGAGCTGGAGCTCGCCTGCCGCCGGGCCGGCACCTCCGCCGTGGCGCTGGAGTCTCGCGAAGCGCCCAATGACACCGGATGGAGGCCATACGTCGAAGGGGTGCGCGAGCTGCTGGCATTCCCGACGGGCATCGAGGGCGTGATCGCCAGCGATATCCCGCTGGGCGGCGGGCTGAGCTCGTCGGCGGCGCTGGAGCTGGCGGTGGCGCGGGCGCTGGTCGCGCTCAATGAGGCCCAGTGGGAGCCGCTCGCCATAGCCAAGCTGGCGCAGCGAGCGGAGATAGAGTACACCGGCAACCGCTGCGGCATCATGGACCAGCTCGCCGTCGCTTGCGGCCAGGCCGGCCACGCGCTGCTGATCGACTGCCGCTCGCTGGCTATCCAGGCGGTGCGCATGCCGAACAGCCTCGGGATTGTGGTGTGCGACAGCGCCAAGCCGCGCCAGCTGGTCGAGTCGGCCTACAACGAGCGGAGAGCGGCCTGCGAGGAAGCGGCTCAGTTGCTCGACGTTCCGGCACTTCGGGATGCGAGCCCCGCGGCCGTGGAGGCGCTGCCAGAGCCGCTCAGGAAGCGGGCGCTGCACGTCACAACCGAGAACCAGCGCGCGCTCGAGTTCGCCCGCGCGCTCGAGGCCGGGCGAACTGACGAGCTCGGCCGCCTGATGCTGGACTCCCACGCCAGCTTGCGTGATCTGTATGAGGTGAGCTGTCACGAGCTCGACCTGCTGGTGGAGCTGGCAACCGAGCTGGAGGGCTGCATCGGCAGCAGGCTCACCGGCGCCGGCTTTGGAGGCTGCACGGTGAGCCTGGTGCAAGGCGAGCACGCTGACGCCTTCGTCAACGATCTGGTCGAGGCCTACCGGCAGCGGACCGGCTTGCCCGGCCGGGGCTGGGTGACGCGCGCTGTGGACGGCGTCAGCCTGGTAGGCTGAGCCGCATGAGAATCACTGCCCTGGACCACATCGTCCTCAACGTCGCGGACGTGGAGCGGAGCCTGTCGTTCTACAGCGACAAGCTGGGATTGCCCGCCGAGCGGGTGGACATCTGGCGCGAGGGCAAAGTGGGCTTCCCGTCCGTTCGGGTGAACGAGCACACGATCATCGACCTGGTTCGCCAGCCGCCCAGCGGCAACAACCTGGCGCACTTCTGCCTGGTGGCGGACGGCGAGATCGAGGCGGTGAAGGAGGAGCTGGTAGCGCGAGGCGTGACCATCGACCGCGATCCGGGCAAACGCTCGGGCGCGCGGGGCGACGGGCTCAGCTTCTACCTGCACGATCCGGATGGCAACGAGGTGGAGATCCGCTGCTACTGAGCTGCCGGCTCAGCCGGAAAGCGCAGCAGCACGTCCCCGGGCTGGGTCGAGCCGGCCGGGTCGCGGCTGATCTCGACGGCGCTCACGTTGGCGCCGTCGCTGCCGCGCACGATGAGCCGCGCCCTGGAGTCGAGCTCGCCGGCCTTGTGCCAGTCGCTGCCGATGCGCTGCCACACCACGTACTGCTGGCCGCTCGGGAGCGGAGGCAGGAGCTCGCCCACGAACACTTGCGTCGGCACGCCGATGCGGTGCCACCAATGCCCATGGGCATCTGGCGGCAAGCCGGCGTTCGGCGCGGGCACGAGGCGGTCGGCGGTGGTCTCCGTGCTGGTAAGCAGGGTCAGCGCGGCTTCCTGCTGCTGGAGCTCGGCGCGATCGGAGGCGTCGCGCAGCAAGCCCGCCGCCGCGCCACCGGCCAGGGCGACCACGAGAACCGCCGCGGCGAGCCAGTTCGGCGCGCGCGTGGGGAAGCGGAGGAGCCTGCCGCGCTCGGGCAGCGTGCCTCCGGGTGTGAGGCCGTTCCGGGATGGCTGCGCCGTGCGGCCAGCCATGCTCGCGGCAGCCGAGCTCAGGATCCGCTCGCGCAGTGCCGCCGGCGATGCGAGCGGGGCTGGAGCGCCGGCCAGTCCGACAACCGCGGGCTGGAGCACGCGGAACTCCTGCTGGCACTCAGCGCACGCGCCGAGGTGCTCGGACACGGCTCGGGCATCGTCGGCGCTGAGGCCGTCGACCGCGTAAAGGGCCAGGAGCTCGCTGGCTTCTTCGTGGCTCATGAGCCGCGCTGCCAAAAGAGGGGATGCTTCGCTCGACGCTCAGCATGACAGGTGATGGAGCGGACACAGGGCGGATACTTCGCTCGACGTTCAGCACGACATGGACGCGGGGTCATGGCCTGGCCTCGCCGGCGAGGTGGTCGCGCAGGGACAGCAGGCCGCGGCGGACTCGGGCTTTGACGGTGCCGAGGGGCACGTCCAGGCGGGTCGAGAGCTCGGTGTGGCTGAGGCCGCCGTAGTAGGCCAGCACCAGCGCCTCGCGTTGGGGCTCAGGCAGCGCCCGCAGGCCGTCGCGGACGGCTTCCGCCGAGAGGGAGGCGATGACCTCGTCGACCGGCTCGCGCGAGGGATCGTGCAGCGCGGCCAGGCCGTCCTCGCCGGCCGAGCGGTTGCGGCGCAGCAGGTTCACGCAGCGGTTATGGACGATGCGCAGCAGCCACGGCTTGAACGTGCCGCGGGCGGGGTGGAAGGCGCTCGGCTCCCGGACCATCACCATGAACGCATCGTGCACGACGTCCTCCGCTTCGGCAGGCCCAACCAGGCGCACCGCGAGGCTGTAGGCTGCGGCGGCGTGCCGATCGTACAGCTCCGCCAGAGCTTCCCGGCTGCCCGCGCGTAAGCTCGCGAACAGCCGCTCGTCGTCCGGCGGCGCGGTCCGGGTGAGCCGATCCCAAATCACCAAGATTGCAGCCTTTATACACAGCGCCGCCTGGATTGGATGCATGCATCCGGCACGGCGCCTCCGGTGTATCGGGCACGACTACATCACGAGCGAGGTGCCCCCAATGCATCGCATCCCCATCCCTCACATCGCGCTGGCGGCGTCGCTGCTGCTGGCCGGCTGCGGCCAGGCTAAACCAGCAGTCACGACAGCGCCCCCAACTCCGCCGGCCGTGGTCACGGCCAAGCCGCAGGCCCCGCCGGTGGCGACCAACGCCGTCTCAATACAGAACTTCGACTTCAGCCCCTCGGCCATAACGGTGCCGGCCGGCACCACCGTCACCTGGACGAACAAGGACGTGGAGCAGCACACCGTCACGGAGCGGAACCGCCTGTTCAACTCCGACGTCATCGCCGGCGACAAGTCGTTCTCCTTCACCTTCGACAAAGCCGGCAGCTACGAGTACTTCTGCCTCATCCATCGGCACATGGTCGGCACCGTGGTGGTGACGGACAAATGAGAGACGAGATCGATCGCCGCGGTTTCCTCAAGTGCATGGCCTGGGCCGGGACCGGCGTGGTCTGGACCGTCAGCTCGGCGGGGCTGCTGAGCGCCTGCACGCTGGGCCAGAGCGCCGCGCCCAAGGTGGACGGTTTCAGCTTCGTGCAGGTGAGCGACAACCACGTCGGCTTCAGCGCCGAGGGCGTCAACACGGACGTCACCAAGACGCTGCAGCAGGTCGTGGACAAGATCAATGCGCTGCCGCAGCGCCCCTCGCTGGTGCTGCACACCGGCGACGTGGCGCACCTCTCGAAAGCGTCCGAGTTCGACACCGCGCGGGAAATCCTGCGCGGTGTCAAGGCCGACGGGATGTTCTTCGTCGCCGGTGAGCACGACGTCATCGACGACAACGGCGCCGGCTTTCGGCAGCGCTTCCGAACCCCGGACCAGAAGACCGATTGGTACAGCTTCAACACCCACGGCGTGCACTTCGTCGGCCTGTGGAACATCGGCGACGAGACGACGTTCGGCGTGCTCGGCCAGGAGCAGCTCGACTGGCTGAAGAAGGACCTGAGCTCCGTGAACAAGGACACGCCGCTGGTGGTGTTCGCCCACGTGCCGCTGTGGGCGCTCTACCCCGATTGGGGCTGGGTGACCAAAGATGGCGAGCAGGCGCTGGCGCTGCTGAAGCCGTTCAGCTCCGTGACGGTCCTGAACGGCCACATCCACCAGGTGGCGACGCAGGTGGAGAACAACATCCGCATCTACACGGCGAACTCAACGGCGTTCCCGCAGCACATGCCCGGCGACGGCCAGCCCGGCGCCTACAAGCTGCCGGCCGACGAGCTCATCCACAAGCTGGGCTACCGCAGCGTCAGCGTGGTGCCCGGGAACCAGCAGCTGGCGATCGTGGATACGACCCTGGGTTAGACCGGAGCTGGGAGCTCGGAGCGCAGCGGGGCGGCCACTTCGGCGGCGAACAGGCGCATGGAGGACAGGACCTTCTCCTGCGGCATGCCGCCGAAGTGCTGCACCGTGGCGATGTGGGTCACGCCGATCTCGTCGCGGATGCGGCGGACGTGGGCGCGGCACATCTCGGGCGTGCCGAAGATGCAGCGGCTGTCCTCGATGGCCTTGTCGTAGGTCAGGATCTTGAAGATGGCCGTGCCGCGCTCGCCGAACGCCAGCGTGGTCCAGTTGGTCCAGTGCTGCTCGGCCACGCGCGCCTCGGCCTCGGTCTCACCGACGAATGTCGGGAACATGGCCAGCACCTGGTGCGAGTCCACGTCGTGGCCGCCCTCGCGCAGCCCGTCTCGATAGGCGGCTACGAGGCTGCGCGAGGTGTCGTAGCTGGGCAGGGTCCAGGGTAGCGTCATGAGGTGCAGGCCCTGGCGGCCAATCCAGCGGAAGTGGCTCTCCTCGCGGTTGGCGGTCATCCAGATCGGCGGGTGCGGCTGCTGGACCACTGGCGGCAGGACGGTGATTGGCTTCTCGTATGTGTAGTGCTGGCCCTGCCAGGTGAAGTCCCGCTGCGTCCAGCCGGCGCGGATAATGGCGACCTCCTCCTCCAGGTAGTCCTGGGCGGTGGGCCAGTCGGCGCCGTAGATCTCGTACTCCACGTGGGGCATGCCCCGGCCGACGCCCAGGTCGATCCGCCCGCCGCTGATGTTGTCCAGCATGGCGATGTCCTCGGCGATGCGCAGCGGATGGTGCAGCGGCAGGATGCTCACCGCCGTGCCGAGGCGGATGCGCTGCGTGCGCGCCGCCAGCGCGCCCAGCAGCACCTGCGGGTTGGGCAGCATGCCGCCGAAATCCCGAAAGTGGTGCTCGGTGAGCCACAGCGTGTCGTAGCCGGTCTCCTCGGCGACGAGCGCTTGCTCCATCCAGCTGGCGTACAGCGTCGGCCCCGGCCCGTCCAGCTCGGGGTAATAGGTATTGAGCACGTAATAGTCGAACTTCACCGAGCTATAGGGTAAGGCGCGGGAGTGATAGCCTAGCGACCACTATGGCTGAGACTGTCGCCGCCGTCCGCGTCGCGCCCGAAGAGACCGAAATCAGAACGCTGCCCGTTCCGGAGATTCCCACCGATGCCGGCCTGTTGAAGGTCGAAGCGGCCGGCATTTGCGGCAGCGACGTGGGCATCTACCGGCGCGACAACGGCCCGGCCATCCTAGGGCACGAGAACGTGGGCATCGTGGCGCAGATCGGCCGCGTGGCCGCGGAGCGCTGGGGCGTGAAAGAGGGCGATCGCGTGGCTATCGAGGAGTACCTGCCGTGCGGCCACTGCAACTGGTGCCACCAGGGCGAGTACCGCCATTGCCGAGCCACCGATAACAGTGCCGATCCCAGCGCGCTGCGCTACGGCTCGACGCCCACCACCGTGGCGCCTGGCCTGTGGGGCGGCTACAGCCAGTACCTGTACCTGCCGCCGCAGACGGTCATCCACAAGGTGCCGGACACCGCTCCGCCAGACGAGCTGGCCCTGGCGCTGCCGCTGGGGAACGGCGTGCAGTGGGCCTGCGTGGAAGGCGGCGCCGCTCCAGGCCGCTCGATCCTGGTTATGGGCCCGGGCCAGCAGGGACTTGGCTGCGTCATCGCCGCCAAGGCAGCCGGGGCCAATCCCGTCATCATCAGCGGGCTGGGCCGGGATGCGCGCCGGCTGGAGGTGGCGAAACAGCTCGGCGCCGACGTGGCCATCGACGTGGAGCACGAGGACTTGAAAGCCAATATCCTCGACGCTACCGGCGGCGAGGGCGTGGACGCCGTCGTCAACACCACGTCGGCCGGCTCGGGCCAGCTCATCCATGACGCGCTGGCGGTGCTCAAGCGCAAGGCCGGCATCCTCGTCTGGCAGGGCTTGCCCGCCAAAGTGGAGGACTTCCCCTTGGGCGTGCTGACGCGCAAGTACGTCACCCTCAAGAGCTGCCGCGGCCACAGCTACATGTCGGTCGAGCTGGCGCTGCGGTACATCGGCTCGCGCCGCTTTCCGCTGGAGCTGATGTGCACGCACCGCTTCGGGTTGCAGGACGTGGATACGGCCATCCGCTCGGTCGGCGGCAAGGGGCTGGACGGCGTGATCCACGCCACCGTCGATCCCTGGCTGGAAGGAGCGGCCCGATGAAACGCACGGGGCTGCTGTTTGGGCTGATCCTGGCTCTATCCGCCTGCGGGGGCGCGGCAGCTCCTTCGGCGCCGAGCAGCGCGGCTCCGGCCAGTGTGGCGGCTCCCGCGAGCGCCGCTGCCCCAGCTTCGGCTTCGGCTAAGCCGGCCGCTTCTGCCAAGCCCGCAGCATCAGGCGGCGCCGCGGCCAGCGGCAAGCCTAATCCCCAGCCGAGCGAGGTGCTGAATCCCAAGCCCGCAGCCGGCGGGACCAAGATCACCATCTGCATCCCGGCGCGCTCCAACTCGAGCCTGCCGGCGTTCGCTGCCATCGACGGCGGCTACCTGGCGCAGGCCAACCTCGACGCCAGCATGCCCTACTTCGCCGGCGGCGCGGTGGACGTGGCCCTGGCGGCCGGCCAGTGCGACATGATCTTCGGCGCAGGCGGCGTCGGGCCGCTGCTGCAGGGCGTGGACGTGGTGATGGTCGCCGTCACGCAGACCCGTCCGCCGCTGGAGGTCTGGGGCAAGCCCCCGGCCAAAACCCTGGAGGACCTGAAGGGCAAGTCAGTGGGCACGACCGGCGCCGGCTCGCTGAGCTGGCGGCTGGGCCGCTACTATCTGCGGAGCGCCGGTCTCGATCCGGATAAGGATGTATCGGTCCTGAACACTGGCGACAACGTGGCCACCCTGGCCGCGACGGTCTCGGGCCGGGTCCAGGCTGCGATGCTGTCCTTCCCGTATACCGAGCAGGGGGCGAAGCAGGGCCTGGTCGCTATCTACAAGCCGCCGGCCGACTTCGAATTCGTGGCCCAGGGTGTGGCGACGACCAAGCGCTATCTCACGGCCCACCACGACATCGTCAAGGCGGTGGTCAAAGGCGTCGTGGATTCGATGACGCGCCTCAAGTCGGACGAGGGCTTCTACGCGCAGGAGCTCAAGAAGTACACGGGCATCGACGCCGACGATGCGACGCTGCAGCAGTACTGGCAGGTCGACCGCGACACCTACACGATCCCGCCGCGCGGCACGCACAAGGGCGCGGTGACGGCGCTGTCCCTCTACGCGGACGACGCCAACATCAAGGGCCAGAGCCTGGACGACATCGCCAATCGCTGGCTGGATACGTCAATCTTGGACGAGCTGTTTCCGGCTAAGTAGGTCCTACGCGGACGGCGCGCTGAGCCGCTCGCTCAGCCAGCTCACGATGGTGGGGCGGGTTTCGGGGGTGTGGCCCATATGGCCGCCGGGGTAGACGCGGGCGTCTTTGGGGCCGCCGTGCTGGAGCAGCAGGTAGAGGTCCTCGATGGTGCTCTGCTGGTCGTCCTTGCCGTTGACCAGCAGCAGCGGAGCGTTCGGCTCATCGAGGACGCCCTGGTCCAGCAGGGACAGCTTGCCGATGTTCGCTGCATAGTCGTCGTAGGTCGAGCCGCCGAGCATGCGGGCGCGTGTCTCGATGAGGTCCATGAGGTAGCTGTCGGGATAGCGGCGGCTGGTGAACCACTCCGGCTGGAAGGTGTAGTGGGCGCAGCCGCCCCAGCTCACGACAGCCTTGACGTACTCGCGATGGGTGTGCGCCAGCTTGCTGGCCCAGTAGCCGCCGAACGACGAACCGAGGCAGCCGATGCGCGAGCCGTCGAGGTCCGGCTGCGCGCGGATCCACTCGAATAGGGGCGTGAACTGGCGTTCGCCATCGGCTGAACCGAGGACGGGCGACTCGCCCACCCCCGGCATGTCCACCGAGACGGTCGCGAAGCCCAGCTTCAGGAACTCCTGGGCGTTCTCGTAGGTCTCTTCCTTCCAGCCGTCGATGCCGCCCCAGAGCGCGATCACCGGCGGCTTGACGACGTTGGACGGCTTGCGAACGTAGGCGACGACCTCATTGCCCTCGCCATCGCGGCCTTCGAACGGGATGGCCACGCGCATGAGCGGCGGATCGAAGTGGGCGCCGGCGCGGACGTAGTTCTCGCGGCCGCGGTGGTAGTTCTCCAGCTTGCGCGGGTGGTTGGGGCAGGGATAGCGGCCCACGCTGTAAAAGGCGTAGGCCTGGAACCGCGCCTCCGCGGCGGCTTTGGCGTCGTTCTTGGCCTCGGCCGCTTCCGCCAGCGACTCGTACTCCGCACCGATCTGGCCCCAGGTATCGCCCCAGGCCTGGCCATCCAGCGAGCGCAGGCTCGTGATGGCGGATTCGGCTTTGGCCGGGTCTACCAGGGCCATTGGCGAGCGGCGGCTGCGGAGGCGGTCCAGCAGGAACTGCTTGGCTTCGTCGAGCGTCCGAGGGCGATCCATTGCCGGGCCATCTTAGCCTGCATCCCTAGCAGTAGGAGTAGGCGGCTGGTGACGTGCGATTTGGCGGCGATTCTGGTCAAATGCAGGCACATGGACGGCGGCATCCGGGGCGGGCAACCCGTATCAGAGGCAGGGTCGCTGGCGCGCACGCTGCTGAGCGGCGCCTACCGGCTGCTGCCCGGCATCGCCATGGCCATAGCAGCCCTCGCCATCGTCGCGACGCTCGTGGAAGTGGCGGGCTCCCGCGGACGCTCGCCAGCATCGGCCAGCAGTGCTACCGTCTCGACGAGCGGGGCTGCTTCGTCCCGCGCAGGTGTGGGCTCTGCGTCTCCGGCGCCTGGCACAACTGGCCCGGGCGTCGAGGCAGACCAGCTGTCGAATGGCGCCAACGCGGCGCTAGCGCAGGAATCGAACGCAGCCAGCGGAGGGACGGCGGCACGACCGTCGAATGCCAGCCCGGCGGCAGCTGCTAACGCACTTAGCGGCAGTACCGCCACGAGCGAATCGCCAGCGTCGAATTCCGCCGCAGGATCCGCCGCGGGACTCAGCGGCAGCGGGGCGATGAGCGACGCACGAACCTCGAATGGCGCCGCCGGAACGTCGGCGGGGGCGTTCGGCGCGGCCGTAGGCGCCGGAGCGCAGGCGTCCAGGTCCGGGGTAGCGGCGACCGCCACGCCGATCCCGCCGGTGGCCATGCAGGCGGCGCCGCCGAGCGGGGGCTCGGTGCGGGTCGACGGCCGCATCTTGCAGCCCAGCCCGGACCTGGACTACTGGTTCCTCATCCGAGAACCAGGCCGGGATGGCGTGTTTCGGCAGGGGCCGGCCATCCTCGCTCCGGACGGCAGCTTCACGTACCTCCTGAGCCTCACCCCGCTCGATACCGGCCCCGACGCGGTCACGCTTGCCGCCGTCCCCAAGGACACCTCGCTGGCCTGGACGCGCCAGGCGCTGAGCAGCGGCGCCTACCTGCCGGCAATCGAGGTGCGAGCCGAGAACGGCATCCGCTTCCTGCTAGAGGTGCGAATCCCACCCAAGACTTAGGATGGGCGTATGAGCATCCCCAAGCTGCCATTCGGGCGGACCGGGCACGACAGCACGCGCATCATCTTTGGCGGCGCCTCGCTGGCGCGCGTGGATCAGGCTGCGGCCGACCGCACGCTGGACGTGCTGCTGGAGCACGGCATCAACCACATCGACGTGGCGGCCAGCTACGGCGACGCCGAGCTGCGGATCGGGCCCTGGCTCACACGGCACCGCCAGGACTTCTTCGTCGCGACCAAGACCGGGGAGCGGTCGGCCGAAGGCGCGCGCGACGAGCTGCACCGCTCCCTCGAGCGGCTGGGCGTGGACTACGTCGATCTGTGGCAGCTCCACAACCTGTCCGATCCAATCCAGTGGGACAAGGCGCTGAGCCCGGGCGGCGCGATCGAAGCCGCCATCGAAGCACGCGAGCAGGGGCTGGTGAAGGCGATCGGCGTCACCGGCCATGGCGCGCAGGTAGCGGCGACGCACCGGCGCAGCCTGCAGCGGTTCGACTTCGACTCGGTGCTGCTGCCGTACAACTTCATCACCATGCAGAGCGCCTACTACGCCGAGAACTTCAATGCGCTGCAGGCTACCTGCCGCGAGCGGAACACCGCCGTCCAAACCATCAAATCCATCGCCTACCGGCCGTGGATGGGACGGCCTCACACCACCTCGACGTGGTACGAGCCGCTGCAGGATCCAGCCGACGTCGAGCAGGCTGTGCGCTGGGCACTCGCTCGCCCGAACATCCACGTCATCTCAGTAGGCGATGTGAACCTGCTCCCGCACGTCCTGAACGCAGCCGAGCGTTTCTCGTCGGAACCAACCGGCCCAAGCGACGCGGACATGCAGGCCCTCGTGGACCGCCTGCGCATGGAACCTCTGTTTGTCTGACGCCGTTGCGGCGGGCTGAGGACCCCCGCCTACTGGCCGGGCGCGGCTGCTTCGTGGCCGACGTCCGCCTGCCCGGGCTGCTGCACGCCGCCTTCCTCCGGAGCCCCTACCCGCACGCGCGGATAACCGCCATCCACACCGCCGAGGCGGAGGCGCTGCCGGGCGTGGTGAAGGTCCTGACCGGGCCGGACGTGTGCGCGCTCGTGCCGTCACTGCCTGTGCTCTGGCCGTGCGGCGAACCGAAGACACGGACACGTCCCGCGATGGCTTCCGAGGTGGTCCGCTACGTCGGTGAGCCAGTGGCGGCGGTGGTCGCCAGCAGCCGCTACCTGGCCGAGGATGCGCTGGACCTGATCGAGATCGAGTACGAGCCGCTGGAGGCCGTGAGCAGCATCGAGCAGGCGCTGGCCGAGGGCGCTCCGCTGCTGTTCCCGGAGTGGGGCGAGAACGTGGTTGGGACCATCTCGATGGGCGACCCCTGCGCGGCGCCGCAAGGCGAGGTGGTGGTACGCGAGCGCTTCGCGCTGGCGCGGCTGGCGGGCGTGCCGATGGAGACGCGCGGCGTGACGGCCCAGTACGAGCCCTCGACGGGAGACCTGACGGTCTGGGCCTCGACCCAGGTGGCCACGCCGCTGCGGATGGTCATGGCCGAGGCGCTGGGCATCCCGCAGGCCAAGCTGCGCGTCATCGCACCGGACATCGGCGGCGGCTTCGGCAACAAGGATGCGCCCCACGGCGAGGAAGTCGTGACCGCCCTGCTCGCCAAACAGCTCGGCCGGACCGTCTCGTGGATCGAGGACCGGCGCGAGGCCATGCTGGCGATCCCGCACGCCCGCGGGCAGACGCACGACATCGAGCTGACGTTCGACCGCGACGGCCGCATCCAGGGCTTGCGCGACGAGGTGCTGGTCGAGGTCGGCGCGCACCTGGCGAGCGTAGGGCTGGGCCCAGGGCTGGTGACGGCCGCGATGCTGCCGGGGCCGTACCACGTGCCGGCGTTTTCGGCCCGCGTGCGCGGCGTGGTCACGAACAAGACGCCGTTCGGGGCATACCGCGGCTTCGGCATGCCCGAGGCGACCTTCGCGCTCGAGCGAGCCATGGATCGGGCGGCGCGAGACCTGGGGATCGATCCGGCCGAGCTGCGGCGCCGCAACCTGATCCGGCCGGAGGAGATGCCCTACCGCACGCCCTCGCGGCTGGAGTACGACAGCGGCGACTATCCCGAGGCGCTGCGGCGGGCGCTGGACACCATCGGCTACGACGACCTGCGCCGTGAGCAGGCGGCGGCGCGTGCCGAAGGCCGGCTGCTGGGTATCGGCGTGGTGCCGTACCTGGAGTACACCGGCCAAGGCCCGTCGCCGATGCAGCAGCTCAGCGGCAGCCGCTCAGGCGGCTACGAGGAGGCGGTGGTGCGCATGGACGCCGAGGGCGCGGTCACGGTCTACACCGGCATGGCCAGCATCGGCACCGGTATCAAGACGACCATGGCTCAGGTGGCGGCCCAGGAGTTGGGCGTCGCCGCCGAGCGAGTCACGGTCATCGCCGGCGATACGGAAGTGTGTCCGCCCAGCCCCTTGGGCACGGTCTCGAGCCGATCGGCGCCCGTGGGCAACGCCGCGGTGCGGATGGCCACGCGCAAAGTCCGCGACAAGCTCAAGCTGCTGGCGGCGCACGTGCTGGAGGCCTCGCCCGACGACGTCGTACTGGAGGATGGCCGGGCAATCGTCAGCGGCTCGCCCGAACGGGGCCTACCGCTGCCGGAGCTGGCGAAGGCCGCTCACCAGGCCTTCAACCTTCCCCGCGGCATGGAGCCGGGCTTGCTGGAGCACGCCGGCTTCGATCCCGTGCACGTGACGTTCTCGTACGGGGTCCACGCCGTGGCGGTCGAGGTCGAGCGGGAAACGGGCGCCGTCGAGATCAAGCGCTACGTCGTCGTGCACGACTGCGGGCCGCTGGTCAACCCCGAGATCGTGGAGGGCCAGGTACGCGGCGGGATCGCACAGGGCCTTGGCGCGGCGCTGCTGGAGGAGCTCCGCTTCGACGAGGGCGCCCAGCCGCAGACCACATCGTTGATGGACTACATGCTGCCCGTGACGACCTCGATGCCGGAGATCGAGATCCTCCACATGGAAGTGCCATCGCCGTTCACGCCGGATGGCGCCAAGGGCTGCGGCGAGTCGGGCACGATCCCCTCAGCGCCCGCGATCGTGGCCGCCATCGAGGATGCGCTGGCGCCGTTCGGCGCCGTGCTGCGCAGCATCCCCGTGACCCCGGATGTCATCTGGGAGGCCATGAACAACTAGCGGGTCTGACGCTGCCGGCGCCCTGAAGGGACCACGAGGCGCGGCACGAACTCTCCCTCCTCAGATGGGGCGTGCAGCGCCGGGAGGCAATCGGCGACCATTTTGCGTTGTACCCGCCCGCAAGCCTCGGCGAGTTGCCTGACGTAGCTCGCTTGCCGGGACTCGAGCTCCGGGTCGACGATGTGCGCTGACCGTAGGCTGTTGAGCACGCGAGCCGTTTGCAGCCGGTGGCTGCGCCAGCACAGCGCCTCGAGCCGATCGATCTTCCGCACCAGCTCGTCGCTGCTGAGCTGGAATCGCGCTCCCCGCGCCGGACGCTTGGCTGCGCGCGGAGACCGGTTACGACCCGAGGCAGCGGAAGCTGGCGGACTGGGATTCAGGGCCGCACGAATCGTGAAGAGGATGGCCTTAGGGCGCTGGTCCTTTCGCACGCAGCCGTCGACGCACGCCGGCAGCGGCCGGCTTAAGAGAGGGTCATCTTCGTCTTGAGCCGCGATGAGGACGCGGGTGAGCGGCGCCAAACGTTTGACATAACGGGCGGTTTCACTCGCCTTGAGCACTGGTATGGTGCTGTCCACGATCATCAACTCGGGCTTGTCGGTCACCGCTTTCACCACCGCCTCACGTCCGTCGGAGGCGGAGGTCCAGGTCTCAAAAAGGCTGTTCAGGATGCTCCACCAACCCCAGCGGCCGATTTCCGAGGGGTCCGCGATGAGCACGCTGCTGTGCAGCGCTTGCATGGCATATCTCCTGGCTGGACCGTGCAGCTCGCACGTGAGTGCCGGTCCGAAATAAGGTCAATCTCGCCGGGAAACGCGGCAGCGACAGACGCGGCCGCTTTCGGCGGGATCAGCCAGGAGGGGCGAGCTTGCCGAGAACAATCTCGAGCGGCAGCCCCAGGGCCCGCTCGAACCAGCAGTACCAGCTTGAACATGAGGGCGCCCGCGCCGTGGCGAGGAACGCACTCTGGCCACCAGCCAGCCCGCCGGGCGAGCTGGCGGCGCTATCCGATGGAGTACTCCCGAGGGCCTCCCTGGGAGTGGGTGGCTCCGCAGGCTCCTGCATCGAAAACACGCTGGACAGCCTTGCTGGCAGGGCCTCCAACGCAGCGGCAGCGCTCCTGAGCAGACGCGCGCCCTTGGCCGGCATCGACGACAGGTTCGCTCCGGTCAGACCTCCAGGCCACAGGAAAGTGAACGGCAGACGAGCTTGGTCTTGCGGGCGAGTGGCTTCAGGATCGAAGACCAGGCTGGACGGTGCCTGATCCGCTACCGGCGGTTGAGCGCTGACGTTTGTCGCGACGCTGAGGGCCACATCGGACGGCGAGCTGGCCGCGACGACCTGATGCGTGGTCTGTGCGTCAGTGTGAAGGTTGGCCGGCCCACCGGTCATCGCGTCGGTCGGAACGCGGTCCGGCCCGGTGGTCTTGGCGTCCGCGCGGACGTCAACCTCCTCGGGGGTTGTGGCGGCGCTGGCCTGCGCCGAAATGCGTGCCGCAAGAGGCTGTGGCGCCTCATTGAGCGCGACGTCGACATGAGATGCCAGAACGTCTTTGGCGGGCATCGCCGGCGCAAGCTGTTGCACCTGCGCACTGGCTTGGACGGCTACGGCCGGCGACGCACGCCCACTCACGCCGGCCGTGAGGCTCACACCAACACCTGAATTCGACGCCGGGAAACCTGGAGCGGTCGGAGCCGGCAGGGCACCGGATGCAGCCGAGCTCGCCACAGCGTTGATCTTCGATACAGGCGCCGTAACCGTTGAAATAGCCGCGGCGGGCGGCGGCGGTGCGATTGGTTGGCTGGGAGCGACGGGACGATCGTGGGCGCTGGCGGCGTCCTTCTTGGGATTCGCCGCCGGGCTCTGCGCTGGCGCGGCGCTATGCGCGGGAGCAGCCGGCGCCGGCTGCTTGGCTGCAGCGGGTGACGCTGGCTTGGCCGCGCCCACGCTCACGCTGGCGCTTGGCGCTGAGACGTGGCCTACGGCCCCTGTCGCTCCTGCCGCCAGCTGGGGCCCTGCGGCGAACGCTGGAGACGCATACAAGCAGCAGGCCAGGACCGCCGCCACACAGGCGATGATCGGCCCCAGGGAACGCTGCAAGCCCTGCCAGCGGCCCTGGCTGGCGAGGGCTGCGCTCGATTGCTCGCCCGGCATGTTTCGCTGCCACAGGGGACTCAGCATTGAACCAGGGGGTTCTGTATGCAGGAATCATGCCGCCCGTGGGCTGCGCCAGTCCGTCTCCGCCAGTTCCTGGGCGATTGAGCGCGCCACGTTCCAGCCGCGGTAAATGAATGCGGAGTACAGCTCGACCGTCGTCGCGCCGGCATCGAGCAGGCGGCGGGCGTCCGCGCCGGTGAATATGCCGCCGGCGCCCTTGATCGCCAGCCGGCCCTGCGCGCGATCCGCCACGTCGCCCACGATGCGCAGCGCATCCTGGAAGACGGCGCGGCCGGCCAGTGAGCCGCGGCCCACCCCGAGACGCGGCTCGACCGTGGGCTTGCTGGCGTAGGCGGTCACGCCGTCGATGCCGGCCTCCACGCAGGCATCGACCATGGCCAGCGCCTGAGCTTTCTGGCCGTCATCGTGATGAGGCGGAAGCTTCACGAAAACGGGCTTCGTCTTGCGCTGGGCGAGCTGCGCCACCAGCTCGGTGAACAGGCGCATCTCCTCCAGGCGTTCGGTCTCAGTGGTGTTGGGGCACACCAGGCCGATCTCCACGGCGGCGACGTGCGGCTCGACGGCGGCGGCGCACTCCAGCAGCTCGTCCACGGAGAAGCCGGCTACGCTGGCGATGACGGGTGGGATCCTCGGCGCGCGCTTCAGGTTCTCGACGGCGGCGGCAAGGCCAGGGTTGGGCAGGCCCATGGAGTTGGCCAGCGACTCCTTTTCGGGGTAGCGGACCAGCCGGGGGAAGGGATTGCCCCAGCGGGGAGCCTTGGTGATCGAGCCGACCGTCAGGTAGCCGAAGCCGAGATGAGCCAGGCTGGGCAGCAGCTCGCCCGACTTGTCGAACCCGGGCGCAAGGCCGATTGGCGTCGCCAGCCTGATGCCGGCCAGGTTGGTGGCCAGCGTCTCAGGGGGCGGCGGTCCAGCCAGGAGACGCCAGGTCGCCGGCCACTTCAGCGCCAGCCGCGCCAGCGCGTGGACGTCGTCCGGGTTCAGCCGGAACAGCAGCGGCCGGAGGACGTCGACGTAGGGGTCCATGACGTCTTTGTCATTCCGAGCGGAGCGAGGAATCCGTACCAATCACGGATGCCTCACTTCGTTCGTCATGACAAAGGGGCCGCTATTTAACCGGCCCCAGCTCCTTGTTGGCAGCGTCGATGAACTGGGTCGTCGCGACCTCGTCCGGCTTGATGGCCTGCTTGAGGGTGCCCTGGTCGATCAGCAGCTTCTGGGTGCGGTCGAGGCCGTCCATGGTGAAGCCGCCGTCGAGGCCCCACACGCCGAGGTCGACCATGCTCTTCATGCCGCGGGCCAGGATGGCGGGATCCATGCCCTGGATGTACTTGCCGGCGATCGTCGCGGCCTTGTCCGGGTTCTGCTGCGCCCAGCGGTAGCCCTTGATGTTGGCCGTGACGAACTTCTGAAGGGTGGCGGACTGGCTCGAGACCAGGTCGTCGCGCGTGATGTCGTACGCCAGCGGCAGGTCCGGGAACTCCTTGGCCAGGGTGGTCAGGACGTGCACGTCGCCCTTATCGATGGCGTCGAGGATGGGCTGAACGCCGATCGTCGTCAGCGACGTGCCGTCGACCTTGCCGGCCAGCAGGGCCTTGGCGCGGTCGGCCGGGCCGCCGATGGCTACGAAGTCGATTTTGTTGGGATCAATCCCGGCCTTGGTGGCGAGGATCTTTGCGGCCACGTGGGTGGTGTCGTTCGGGTTGGCGATGGCGTAGCTCTTGCCCGCCAGATCCTTGAACGAGTTGATGGACTTCGAGACCACCACCGAGTCGGTGCCGCGGTCGACGGGGCTGTCCACGATCTTGACCGGGGCGCCGCTCGACCGAGCGAGATACGTGGTATCTCCGCCGGTTTCGACGACGTCGGCCTCGCGGCTCAGAAGCGCGCGGATCGCCGTGACGGAGCCGTTGTATGGCGTGACCTGCACATCCAGGCCGGCGTCCTTGAAGAAGCCGTTGTCGAGCGCGAAGTACACGCCGACCGTGGTGATGGCCGGCGAGGACGTCGGCAGCCCGTATTTGATGGTGGCTGTCCCGCCGGCCGGCTTCGCGGCCGCGCTGGCCGCCGCGGATGCCGCGGGTTTCGCGTTGGCCGAAGCGGTGCCGGAGGACGCGGCCGCAGTAGACGGCTTAGCCGCGGCCGAGGCAGCAGCCGCCGGTGACGATACTGGCGCCGCCGAAGGCGCGGCCGTCCCGCCACAAGCACTCGCAAGCAGCGCCAGCCCGGCGCCCAACGCTAAGAACTGTTTCGCAAGCATTTCCTTCTCCGAATTACTCTCTACCGACTACTCTGCTAGTCCGCCCGCTCGGACTCTTTCCACGGCGCCATGCGCTGCTCCAGGGCCTTGGCCAGGTTGGTGAGGACCAAGCCCATCAGCGCAATGGTAATCACGGGCACGAACAACTTGGCGGTGTTGAAGGCATTGGAGTAGACGATGATCATCGACCCCAGGCCGCTGAGGGCAGTGAAGAACTCGGCCACCACCATGCCGATAACGCCGCGGCCCACGGCCAGCCGGATGCCGGCCATCACGAAGGGCACGGCGCTGGGCAGCACCACCTTGGTCATGATCTGCCGGTCCGTCGCGCCATAGGCACGGACCACGTCCACGGTCGCGCGGCTCACATTGCGCACCCCGGCATGGGTGTTGATGACGATGGGGAAGAAGCAGCTCTCGAAAATGATCACGATCTTCGCGTTCAAGCCCAGGCCGAACCACAGCATGATCAGCGGGATCAGGGCGACGCTCGGAGTGGCGTAGAAGATGGTGATGAACGGCTCGCAGACGTGGTTCACGCTCTTATACCGGCCCATCAGCACGCCGAGCCCGATACCCACCACCACCGCCAGCGCGAAGCCGATGGCCAGGCCCTGCAGGCTCTTGATCAGCGCCGCCAAGAGCTCGCCGTCGACGATGGTCTCCACGAAAGCTCCGGCGATGGCTGTCGGTGAAGCCAGGAAGATCGGGTTGAGCGAGCGTCCGTAGACCTCCCACGCGCCAAGGAAGATCGCGCCGGCGGCGATCTGCAGGATCAGCGGATGGTCGCTGATACGGAAGCCGGCGCGCTTCGGGGGCTGCAGTCCATACACCAGGCCGTCCTCGGCCGGCCGCAGCCGCTCAGTCGGCGTGGACAGCGACGCGCTGGCCATAGTAGTCCGTCCTTTCCGCCAGGAGCTGGGTCACCTGCTTGCGAATGTCGGTGAAGCGCGGGTCGGACCGCGCGTCGTAGTCATAACGGGGCTTGCGCAAGTCGACCTTCACCTCGGCCACCTGCCGGCCCGGCCGGGCGCTGAAGATGAGGATGCGGTCCGAGAGGTAGACGGCTTCTTCCACGCTGTGGGTTACGAACAGCACCGTGGTCCGGACCTGCTCGCAGATGCGCAGCAGGCTGTCCTGCAGCTGGGTCCGCATCTGGGCATCCAGCGCGCCGAAGGGCTCGTCCATGATCAGCATGCGTGGCTGCATGGCCAGGGCTCGGGCCAGGCCGGTGCGCTGCTGCATGCCGCCGGAGATCTGATGGGGATAGTGGTTCTCGAAGCCGCTAAGGCCAACCAGGTCGACGTACTTGCGAGCCGTGGCCTCCCGCTCGCCCTTGGGCTCGCCGCGCAGCTCCAGGCCGAGGACGACGTTGCCGAGCACGGTGCGCCAGGCCAGCAGGCCGTAGTTCTGGAACACGAGACAGCGGCCGGTGCCGGGAGGACCGGCGGGCTTGCCGTCCAGCAGCACTTCGCCGCGGTCGGCCGGCTCGATGCCGGCCAGGATGCGGGCCAGGGTGGTCTTGCCGCAGCCGCTGGGCCCGAGCACGGACACAAACTCCTGTTCGCCGACCTCGAAGGTGAGGTCGTCCAGCACCAGCAGCCCGCCCCAGCCGTTGGGCGTCTGCTGAAAGAAGAGCTTCGTGAGCCCTCGAACTTCGAGCGCGGGAACCATGGCCTTGTCTACCTGGCGTCTGCCCGCGGCTCGCCGTCCGCGTAGGACGCAAAGTGGTGGAAGATACCCGCCGCGTATTTGATGCCCTTGATCAGGTGCTCCTCCGTCACGAACTCGTCCGTGGCGTGGCCGCGGAAACCGGGCGGGCCGATGCCGGTCTGCACGCCGGGGATGCCCAGCCGCCGGCCGAGCCATGCGCCCTGGAGGCCGGCGTACTCCTCAGTCGGCTTGAGCATCGGCTCGCCGTACAGCTCGCGCGCGGCGCCGATCGTCGCCCGCACGATGTCTGCGTCGGGATCGGTCTTGGCCGTCTCCACGACGGAGATGACGTTGATCTGGATGTCGCCGAAGCCGTGCTTCTGCAGGTGCGCGCGCAGCAGCTCGAGCGTGCGCTCGGGCGTCTGGTTGGGCACGATGCGGAACTCCAGCTTGGCGGTGGCGATGCGCGGGATCACCGCCTTGGGGCCTTCGCCCTGGAAGCCTGAGGTCAGCCCGCAGATGGCCAGGCCGGGCTGGAACAGCACGCGCTCAATCGCCGCCAGGCCCCGCACGCCGCCGAGGAACGACTCCAGCCCAGCCTCGTCGAGCTGGCGCTGGTCGTTCCAGGGCATAGCGGCCATCAGCCGCCGGTCCTCGTCGCTGGGCGGCTCGATGCCATCGTAGAAGCCGTCGATGAGAACCCGCTCGTCGGGGGCCTTGATCGAAGCGAGGGCCCACGTGAGGCGCCAGGCGGGATTGACATAAAGACGAGCCTGGGCGGAGTGCAGCTCCTTGCGGGCGCCGGTCGCCACCAGCTCGACGTACAGCATGCCGCTGGTGCCGAGGCCGATCTTGGGCACGCCGCTGGCGTCGATGCCGCCGTCGAACGAGAGCGCGGCATCGGCCGCCAGCCGGCTCTCGTAGCGGTCCATGAACTCGTGCAGGTTGCCGCTGCCGCGTTCCTCCTCACCTTCGATGATGAGCTTGAGGGTGAGCGGGGGACCGCCGCGCGTGGCGGCGAAGCTCTGGGCGGCCTTCAGGAAGGACATCACATTGCCCTTGGCGTCGGTCGCGCCGCGCCCGTAGATGCGCCCATCCGACCTGGTGGCGCTGTAGGGCGGATAGGTCCATTCGGATACCGGCTCCGGGGAAATCACGTCGTAGTGGCTGTAGAGGAGGAGGGTCTTGCTGCCCGGCGGCCCGGCATATTCGGCCAGGACAATCGGGGCCAGCTCGCCGACCTCGATTACCTCGGCCTGCCAGCCGGAGTGCTCTGCCAGTTCGGCGGTGTAGCGGGCGCCCGCGCGGACGTTATCCAGCAGGCCGGTCTGGCTGGGCTGGCGGATGAAGTCGCAGTGCTCCTCGACGAAGCGCTCGGCGTTGGCATCCACGTAGGCGTGCAGGTCAGATAGCATGCTGGCGGCAGGAGCGGTCACAGAACCCTCAGGTTACCAGAGCCAGCCGCTGGCATTGTCACCCTGAGCGTCGAGCGAAGGGTCCCCGAAGGCGATTGGGGATGCTTCGCTCGACGCTCAGGGTGACACCTATTTGTAAGGACCAAGCTCCTTGACCGCGTTGTCGGCGAAGGAGTTGTCCACCAGCTTGGACAGGTCCGGCTTGTCCTTCATCAGCCCCTGGCTGATGTAGAAATCGATGTCTTGCTGCATCGGCCCGAGTTGCAGCTTGCCGTTCGGGTCGATGCCAATCTGGTGGACGGCCTTGTACAGCGCGGGGTCTTTGACCGGCAGGTACTTGGCGCCGATCCGGGCGAAATCGTCCATGCTGCCCTTGCCGCGGATGACGTCGTTGTAGTCGCGCACACCCTGCAGGTAGGCGGTCATGAAGCCCTGCGCGGCCGGCGTCTTAGCGAACTGCGGCGAGTAGAGGACGGCGTTGAACTGCTGGTTGGGATACACCTCATCCGTCCACTTGAAGACGGACAGCGTGCCGTTGGCGACGCCCTGCGCGATAGCCGGCTCGGTCAGCAGGGCCACGTCCACGGCGCCATTGGCCAGCGCCGGCACCATGTCCGAGAAGCCGATACTCACCACGTCGATGTCGTTGAAGGTCAGCCCGCCGGCCTGGAGCGCTTTCGCCAGTGTCACCTGGATGCTGGTGCCCTTCGACGACAGCGCGACCTTCCTGCCCTTCAGGTCCTTGTAATCCTTGATCTGGTCCGCCAGCGCCTTCCGCACGACGATCGCCGCCGAGGAAGTGCCGGTGGCCGATCCGTTATCGGCCGTCATGTACAGCGAGATGTCGCGGGACACGGCGTTGTACAGGCTCACGCCAAAGCCCGCCGCGCCGACCTGGATCTGGTTCTGCGTCAACGGCGCGATGGTCTGCTCGCTGAGCGGGATGGTGACCTGCTCCAGGCTGAGGCCCTGCTTGGCCAGGTAGCCGCGTTCGATGGCGTAGAAGAAGGGCATCTGGGTGAACGACGTCCAGGTCGCGCCGACTTTGACGGCCGTCGTGCCGGAGGCTGCCGGTTTGGCCGCCGCCGAAGCCGCCGGGCCGGCTGGTTTGCTGGCGGCGGGGCTCGCGCCGGAGGGCTTCGCGGCGGCGGAGCCGGAGGGCGCGGCAGCCGCGAATGCGGGTGTCGCCGCACTTCCGGCGGCGGACGGGGAGGTACTCGGAGCGGCTGCGCCGCAGGCTGCCAGGAGGCTCGTAGTCAAGAGGAGGACAGTGGCATAAGGCCTCAAATTCATGGCCCTCACTCTAGCCTGAACAGCCAAACCTCTAGCGCGAATGGCTATTGCGGGGGAGCATTCGACATTGGGTGAGAAATTCTGGTACGATAGGGCAGCTTTTCTGGCGGAGAACCCGCAACGGCGCTGGACCCGCCAGGAAGTTGAGCCTCGTCAGAGCTCGCCAGTAGGCGGCACTGGGCGGTGAGTGCGAAGAACCGTCCAGGATAGGCGGCCTACACCGGGAAAAGAGTGCAACCCGTCGTCCCCGGGGTGAGCGGAAGGGAGCGGAATGCTAGGTAAACCGCACGGAGGCAGCCTCTGACCTCCGGCCGCGTCGTGCAGTTCGAGCAGACGTGGCGGACCCTCAATAACTGGTCCCCCGAAACTCGAACCGCCGAAGCGATCGCAATCCCATATTCAACCCTCACCTCGCGCTCCGAACGGCGCCGGGGGAGTTTCGTACTCACCCAGCTGCGGCAGCGCCGGCTCACGCACGCGCTGGTGCTGGCCATGGCCCTAGGAGTCGTCGGCACCAGCACCATGGCTGCGCCTCAGACCTCGGGCGCTGACGCGGCGCTCAACCCCGACGGGACCTTCCGGTCGCTGCTGCCGGACGGCGCCATCGTGTCCAGCGTCGTGCCGCAGACGCTGCCAAGCTCGGCCGATCACCAGCGCCAGATCGCACTCAACCTGGCCGTGCCCGCCAGTGAGCCGCAGCCGGCTAAACCTGCACCCGACATCAAGACCTACGTGGTCCAGGACGGGGACAACCCGTTCGACCTGTCGAACAAGTTCGGCATCACCGACGAGACTCTCCTGGCGGCCAACGGCCTCGGCCCGGACAGCGTGCTGCAGATCGGCCAGCGCCTGCTGATCCCGCCGGTCAGCGGCGTCGTCATCTCGACCCAGCCGGGCGACACGCCAAAAGCGATAGCCGACAAGTGGAAGATTGACCTGGGCAAGCTCATCTCCATCAACCGGCTGGCGACCGGCGTGAACTCGATGCTTCCCGGTGAGCCGCTGGTGATCCCCGATGCCTTGCCGCCGGTCCAGATCTGGCCGCAGCAGGGCAACAGCGACGATGCTGCAGCGGCAGCCGCCGCCGCCGATCCGAAGGCATCGCTGCGGACCGATCAGCCAGCTGCCCCGGCTGCCGCGCCGGCGCCGGCGCGCACCACTAATCGGGCCCAGCCGGCTGCGGCGCCCATTCTTCCGCCTGTCGTCACACGGCCCGCTGTCCGCCGCACCGGCTCCAACAACTTCCCCTGGGGGCAGTGCACCTGGTGGGCCGCTAACGAGCGGCCGGACATCGGTTCGGTAGTGGTCGGCAATGCCTCCGCCTGGCTCTACTCGGCGAGGGCTGCCGGCCTGCCGACCGGAACGGTGCCCCGCGTAGGTGCGGTCGTGGTCTACCAGCCCGGCGCTCAGGGCGCGGCCTGGACGGGCCATGTGGCCTACGTCACCTCGGTCAACGGGAACAGCTTCACCATCAGCGAGATGAACTTCCCCATCTGGGGCGGCGTCACCACCCGAACCTCATGGGCCGGCCCCGGGGTGGGCTTCATCTACTAGAAGTTCACGCCTTCACGTCGTTCGGGAAGAGCTTGGCGCCGTAGTCGCGCATGACCTGGTCGACCACGGTGTTGTCGTACAGGCGCTTGACGTCGAACGACTTCGCCTGCGGCGAGTCCGACGTATCCAGCACCACCTGGATTGAGGCGGGATCGACCCGCAGGTCCTTGTTCCAGGTGCGCAGCGCATCCTGGTAGTCGCTGTCCAGCAGCGCCTGGTCGGTGATCTTGGCGTACTTGGACTCCACGGACTTGAAGTACGTGGGGTCGTCTATCGCCCGCTTGAGCGCGTCGAGGTAGCCCATCAGGAAAGCCTTGAGCGTGTTGGGGTTCTTCTCGTAGAAGTCCCGCCGAGTTGAGAGGGCGGGGCCCACGATCTTGAAGCCCTCCTTGTAGAAGTCCACGATCACCGGATAGCCCTTGTCCGTAGCCTGGGTGGAGAAGGGCGGCGGCGCGATGAGTCCATCGGAGTTGTTGCTCAGGAACGTCGTCAGCGATGCGCTGGAGCTGGGATGGTACAGCAGCTTGATGTCCTTGGGAATCTCCATGCCGTATTTCTTGGCCGTGGCCTTCATGGCGACCTCACCAAAGGCGCCGGGCGTGGTCGTCCCCACCGATTTGCCGCGCAGCTGCTCGAACTGGGTGATGCCCTTCTGGCCAATCAGTTCCAGGTTGCTGCGATCGACCGGCGCGGCGAAGTAGATCAGGTCGGCGCCGCCCAGATCGGCAGAGATCGGCGTCGTCCCGCCCAGGTAGAGGTCCACCGAGCCGGACGTGAGCGCCTGGGCGGCGGTGGCCGCGCTGACGATGTTGACGTTCACGGTCAGTCCGTACTTGGCGAAGTAGCCGGCGTCCTGCGCCACACGCGTAGGCATCGTGCCGGCCGTATCAGAGGGTAGGGCGATGGGGATGGTGGCTTTCTCAGGCTTGACCGCCGTCACCGCCCCGCTGGATACCGCTGCACTTGCCGATGCCGAAGCCGGAGATGCGGCAGGTGGCTGGCTCGACGGCTTGGCGGCCGCCGAGCTGGACGTTGCCGGCGCGGACGTTCCGCCGCAGGCGACCAGGGATGCGGCGAAACCGAACGCGGCGCAAACTGTAAAGGCTTTCGAGTTCCAGGTGACCATCGGCTGGCAGCGTATCACGGTGTCTTCATGGTGGAGCGGTAGACTGGCCGCCTGAACTGACACTTCGTTGGAGGCAGCAGATGGACAAAGAGGCCACATCGTTCGAAGCTCACCCTGAGGCTCGCTGGGCGAGACTCCTGCAGCGCCGAACGCGCCGCGAGATGCTGCGCTCGACCTTCACGATGAGCCTCGGCTGCGCGGCCCTGCTCGCTGCATGCGGGGGCTCCGCGGCGCCCGCGAGCAGCCCGGCCTCGGCCAGCTCCAGCCCCTCCACCGCTGCGCCGGCTTCCAGCAGCGCCAAGCCGGTCGCGTCTGGAGCCGCCAGCGCTTCGTCCAAGCCGGCCGGCTCCGCGGCCGCCAGCAGCGCCGCGAAGCCGGCAGCATCGGGAAGTGCCGGCGCAGCAACCAGCCTCCCGCCGGCCAACCCTAACGTCCTCGTGATGTCCTACAGCGAGATCGTCGGCGTCCACGCCACCGAATGGGGCGCCAAGGAAGCCGGGATATTCGACAAGAACGGCCTGAACGTGGACGTGCGACTGATCGAGAGCTCGCTCGGCGTGCCGTCGCTGCTCTCCGGCCAGGTGCAGATCGCCTCCATGGGCGGCTCGGAAGCTATGGCGGCAAACCTCCAGGGCGCCGACCTGGTGGCCTACGCCACATTGTCGCCCGTCTACCCCTACAAGTTCGAGGCCCAGGCGGCGATCAAGACGCCGCAGGACCTCAAGGGCAAGAAGGTCGGCATCAGCCGCTTCGGTTCCTCGTCGGACATCGCCAC
>Ga0209062_1001914_pt1 | contig 31328 bp, 26 predicted proteins | sample Coa_R2_2_FD_187158 | JGI IMG/M metagenome (GOLD analysis project Ga0209062, IMG submission 187158) | Surface soil microbial communities from Centralia Pennsylvania, which are recovering from an underground coalmine fire - Coalmine... | ecosystem: Environmental > Terrestrial > Soil > Unclassified... | reverse complement strand
CCGCGCTGCTAGATTTTTTGCAGTTTCCAGCGGCCGCGGCGGAAGAGCAGGATGCCGGCGGCCGCGATAGCGGCTTCCGCGATGACGATCGAGATGGAAACGCCGTTGACCTGTACGCCCATCGGAATGGCGAGCAAATAGGCGAGCGGTATTTCGAGCAGGAAAAAGCCAAAGAAGTTGACGATAGTTGGCGTAACCGTGTCCCCCGCGCCGTTGAAGGCTTGCAGCATCACCATGCCGTAGGCGTAACCGATGTTGCCGTAGCTCAGAATACGCAGCGCGGCCGAGGCCAGCGGGATCACCGATGGATCCTGTGTGAAAAGCCGCACGATCGGCGTGGCGAGCAACAGAAAGAAGATGCCGATGCCGCCGAGGAAGAGCATATTGTAGAAGCCGGTGCGCCAGACGGATTTTTCGGCGCGGTCCGGCCGCTTCGCGCCGAGATTCTGGCCGACAAGCGTCGCGGCAGCATTGCTGAATCCCCAGGAGGGCAGCATGACGAAGATAAGAATCCGGATGGCGATTGTGTATCCGGCGAGCGCCGCCGAACCGAAGATGCTGACGATGCGGACCAGCCCAATCCAACTGGTGTGTGCGATGGCGAATTGCAGGATGCCGGTAAGCGAGACACGCAGCAGCCGCAGGAGTACGCCAAAGTGCAGGCGGATTTGGCGCCGCAAAATACGAATGCGTTCGGTCCCGCGTAGCAGGCGATAAAACTGATAGAGCACCCCGATGCTGCGTCCCGTGAAGGTAGCCAGTGCGGCGCCGGTGACGCCGAGTTTTGGAAACGGGCCGAGGCCGAAAATCAGGCACGGGTCCAGAATGAAATTCAGGATGTTCGAGACCCACAGTAGACGCATGGCGATGGCTGCATCGCCCGCGCCTCGGAAAATGGCGTTATTGAGAAAGAGCAGCATGATTGCGCCGCTGCCGCCGAGGGCAATGCGCGCGTATGCGGACCCGGTCGCGATGATTTGCGGGGAACCGCCCATCAGGCGGAGCAATTCCGGCGCATAGATGCAGCAAGGCACGCCGGCGAAAATCGCGATGGCGAGGCCAATGGCAATCGCTTGCACTCCGGCGATCGCCGCCCCTTCATGGTCCTTTTCGCCGATGCGCCTCGCGACCATCGCCGTGGTCGCGAGGCTTAGGCCGAGGCCCACGGCGAAGACCAGGCTCAGGAGTGATTCCGTCAAACCAACGGTTGCGACAGCATCCGCGCCAAGACGGCCAACAAAGAATACGTCCACGACAGCAAAAAGCGATTCCAGCACCATCTCGAGGACCATGGGAATGGCCAGCAAGAGAATCGCGCGATTGAGGCTGCCCGCGGTGAAGTCCTGATGCGAGCCGCGAATCGCTTCCCGGACGGAACTCCAGAGAGATAGCTGCCTTCCGACCGCTGCCGGCGCAGCCGGTGTAAATTCCTGTCCCTGCATATATGCCTGCACAATCTGCCATGGCGCGCGCAACAACGCTTACGCCGCGTTAAAGCGTGAATCAGAGGAAACGAGGAAACGTGGGGCCGCGGAGCTGCGGATTAACTACGGGCGACCGAAGCAATCGCGATTTGGCTAAACATGTCGCCGTCCTTGTGGCGCGCCTCGTACGCGCAAATGCGTTGAAGCAAGTCTACACGGGCAGATGGGAGAAGGCTATCGGAATTTTCGGAATCGGAAAGCAAAGGCCCTGCCGGGCGGCAGGGCCTTTGCGCAACGATAGCGAGACGGCAGATGAGCCTTAAAAGCAGCGCTTACGCCGCTACCGGTTATTTGCCCTGGTGGCCGAGGTCGCTGCCGACACCCGTGCAGAAATCCCAGCCTAGCGTTGCAAAGTCGCTGATGTTCAGGCCGCAGTTGCCGTAGACGATGTCACGGAAGGCGAAGGGATTGTCGAGGTTGCGATAAATATCGGAATTCTCCGCCTGGCTCGACGGAGCAAAGCGTCCCGAAGCATTGAGGATGCCGGCCAGCGATGGCGCGGAGACGCTAGTGCCCCCCACAACGAACCACCCGCCGGGTTGCCCCTGGAAGAGGTTGCTATCCCAGACCCAAACGCCGGTTGCGGGGTTGGCATCAAAGGAGATATCGGGTGTACCGCGCGTCGCGCCGACGACCCGCGCGATGCGGTCCTGGAAATGAGGGCGCGGCTCGACGAGACTTGGTCCGCCGCCGGCATCCTGCCACGTGTTCTCGAGTAGGAAGCGGCCGGTGTCGGAATCGCGCGAAATCGTCGTGCCTCCCGCGGAAACCACGTTCGGCGAGGCGCTTGGCCATTCCGTGCCGGGAGCGTCGCCGGAAGATGCGAGATAGACGACGCCCGGAGTCGTAAAGATCCCATCGAATTGCGTTTCCTGCGTGAATTCGCCGCCGCCAAAGCTCATGGAGACTTGCCCGCCGCCGTTTGCCGCGACGAGATTGGAAGCAACGATGACCGCTGTGAAGAGATCCGTGAAGCGATTGGAAGCCGCTTCGACGAGGAAGAGACGCGCGTTCGGCGCCATGGCATGGGCCCATTCGATGTCGAGCGATTCCTCAAGTTCCCAGCCGCCAGTCGGGTCGAGCGGCGGCCGGGTGCCCGTCGCGAAGACCACCGTGAAATCCGCCGGTGCCAGGCCGAACTGCTGCGAGAAGGTGGCTAGATCGGCGGCGGCATTGGGGTCGTCGAAGGCATCAACGACGGCAATAGCCCCGGAGCCGCCGGTGGGATTTTGCGTAGTTTCGTCCGGATTGCAACCGCGGAGGGGATTCGGAACCAGATGGTACACGCAGGCGATCGAGGCCGGCGTTTCAAAGAAAAGACCGGGAAATGGCGGGAGTTCCGCGGGCTGCGGAGTACCCGCGAAGCTGCCGGTTTCCGGCATCATCACGCGCAGATAATTGTGAGCGGCGACGCCTGCATCACTCGGAAGCTCGACGGCGGATTTCGGGACCACGACGTGCCCCTTGAAGTGCCGCCGGTTTTGTGCGGAGCTTGCGCTGGTGAAGACCAACAGACACACAACTGCGGACACTACAAACCACTTCGCGATTTTCATTCTGCCTCCTGAATGGACTTTTGTTCGGCTGGGAGACCGAACACCCGCTAGAGTTAGCCGATCCTGGGAGGGCGCGCGGCTAGAAGTTCAACGGGCAACGCACCGAGTGGCCGAGAGTGTAAAACGCGTTAAGGTCATAAGACAAGTGAAAACGTTGCCGAGCGGCTGGTTTGGATAAATTACGACGCAGCGGCAATGCAGAGCCTAGCGCCGCCGGGAGGTTGGAATCGTGCTGACGAAGCTGAAGGCAACGAGCGCGAAAACCGCGCCAAGGAGAACGATAACGATCAAGATGGCCTCCGACGCGACTGGAAGCGCAAGTGGAGGACCAAAGTGTCGGCGTCTGTAACTTGATCAAGATTCGAAGGTTAGGTCTTGGCGCTGGCGCAAGTGTAGTCACCGAGAGCAGACGGATTGCCTTTTTCCTGACACGCCGGCGAGTACTGAACGGATGGTCCTAGAACTCGCGCTGATCTGCCCCCGGCGCCAGAACTTCTGCCAGTCGAAACGTTATCGCGCGTTAAAACTTCCCAAAATCAAGACTTTTTCAGGCGGATGGCGCCGTCACCGGTATGAACAGAGAGCACTTGGCCGCCGCCATTCATCTTGCCGTGTATCTGCGAATTGCTGAAGGTGCCTTCTACGGTCACCGGAATGCCGAGGCTGATGTGGCCGTCGTGGGTGCTGGCGTCAATATCGGCTTGCAAATCGCCGGGCAGCGCGAGATCAACGCTGCCGTCGCCCGTGTGGATGGTCCAGCTCGCGCCCATTTTCGAGCCGGGCGAAGCCTGCGCGTTGATGCTTCCGTCGCCGGTCCTGATGCTCAGCTGATCGAAACGCCCAGCTAGCGTGATATGGCCGTCCCCGGAAGTGGCCTCGACTTTGCCATCGAGCTGACGGGCTTCGATGTGGCCATCGCCGGTGCGCAGGCGAATATCGCCCTTGGCGCCTTCCAGCGTGATGCTGCCGTCACCGGTGTAAATATCCACGCTGCCGCTGACTGAATCGGAGCGCACCGAGCCGTCGCCGGTGTGAACGTGGAGTCCGCCGTTGAGCGCCTCGGTTTCGACTGAACCGTCGCCCGTCTGGACATCGAGATCGGCTTCGCGGGGCATCCGCACTTCGATCCGCAACCGGCGATTGTTCCAGCCAAACGAGAAGCCCCAGTGGCCGGTCATGCGCGCGACCAGTTCCACGGAATCGCCATTTTGATGCGACTCGATGCGGAGATTCCTGTCGAGCGTGAGGCCCTGGTATTCGACGTGAAACTCGACGGACTTGGAGCCGGGAACGGTCATCACGCGGACGGCGCCGTCATTGGTGTCCACGTGAACTTGGGCGCGGCCAGCCACTGTGTAAGACTTGTTGTACTCATCGGCTTGGGCTGCGGGTGCCGTTGCCGCGACTGCCGCCAGCGCCGCGAACATCAAACCGAGTTTCGCGAAGCGATTCAAGGACATCGATACGTTTCCTCCGTGCTTCCGGCCGCGTGCCGTGGTCAATCCCGGTCTAGCGCATTTGTCCGCCATGAGGCGGCTTGGAAAGTGGTACGCAGACAAGCCCGCAAAGGTTCCCACCGGAGCGGGGACCGGACTCGGCAGGTGTTCTGAGCGGCTGATTTGGCTGCGCACACCTCTAGCTCTCGCCACCCACCACTCCCGGCCAGAGTGTCCGGAAGCAAAAGAAAATGCGCCAGATAGACGAGACCTGAGCCGAGACACAAATACCCAAACACAATAAGAAGTCAGCGCTCATGGCTTCGCAAAACAGCTCCCGATCCGGTGGTCGCCATGACCGCGGCCTCGTTTGCCGCCAACCATATCCCGCGTGGACCTCCTACTGACTCGCGTGACGCTTGCGGCCCTTGGCCTCTGCGGCGCCCGGCTTGGCGCGAAGCGCGGCCAAAAATTCGCCGGTGGGCAGCGTGTTGATAACGTCCCGCGTTTCCAGCCAGCCCCGGCGCGCGACGGTAACGCCATAGCGAATAAAAGGGAGATGCGAGGTGTTATGCGCGTCGGTCGAGATGACCACTTTGACGCCGCGCTGCTTGCACATGCGCAGGTAAGTGTCCTTCAAATCGAGCCGGTCCGGATAGGAATTGCACTCCATGGCCACGCCGTGCTTGGCGCACGCGTCGAGAATCTGTTCCATGTTGTACCCGAGCTCCTCGCGCCGCAGAATCATGCGCCCGGTGGGATGGCCGATGATTTGCGTGTAAGGGTTTTCGATCGCGGCGAGCATGCGATCGGTCATGGCGGCCGGTTCAAGATGGAAATAGGAGTGAATCGAGCAGACGACCACTTCAAGCTGCGCGAGGATTTCCTCCGAGTAGTCGAGCTGCCCGTCCTTCAATATGTCCACTTCCGCGCCGGCGAAAACGCGGAGCGGGAGCCCTCTCGCGTTGAGCTGATGAATCTTCTTGATGTGCGCGGCCATGCGGCGCTCGTCAAGACCGTTGGCCACGGTGACATTCTTCGAGTGGTCCGTGATCGCGATGTATTCGTGGCCGAGCGCACGCGCCGCCGCCGCCATTTCTTCGATGGAATGCTTGCCATCGCTCGCCGTCGTGTGCATCTGGAGGTCGCCCTTGATGTCCCCGCGCGTGACGAGTCGGGGCAATTGATGAGCTTCCGCCGCGGCGATTTCGCCGGTATTCTCGCGAAGTTCGGGCGGAATGTAGTCCAGCTTGAGCTTCGCGTAGATTTCTTCCTCCGTGCGGCCCGCGATGCGCCGCTCCGTTTTGAGACTCGCCAGGGCGTATTCGTTGAGGGTGTAGCCGAGGTCGTTGGCGCGGCCGCGCAGCACAACGTTGTGTTCTTTGGATCCCGTGAAATACAGCAGAGCGGCGCCGAAGTTGTCTTTCTCCAGCAGCCGCACATCGACTTGCATCCCGGTCTCGAGCGTGAAGCTGACTTTGTTTTCGCCGTGCGCCAGCACCTGGTCGATGCGGGGATATTTGAGGATATGCGCGGCCAGCGCGTCGATTTTCTTCTGCGCTGTATGGCCCTCCGCGAGCGTCACCAGTAAATCGAGGTCGCCGGCCGTCTCCTTCCCCCGGCGCAGCGAACCCGCCGGAGTGATCGAGGCGACCGCTTCGCCCGCTTTCTCGATATGCGCAACCAGCCCCTCGGCGGCCGATTCGGCCTGGTCAATGCGAAACCGGCCGGTCGAGCGCTTGAACGTCGCCACCGCTTTCAGAATATTCTGCTCGGTCTTTTCGCCAAAGCCCGGCACATCCCGGAGCTTTTCCTCGCGCGCGAGTTTTTCCACGTCCGCGACGGTGGCCGCCTGAAAATTCGACCATAAAAAGGCAACCTTCTTCGGCCCGAGGCCCTGCAGCGTCAGCACTTCCAGCAGCGTCGCCGGATATTTCTTCAGCAGTTTTTGCCGCAGGCTGTAGTCGCCCGTTTTCAGAATTTCCCGGATGTGCTCCGCCATGCGCTCCCCGATTCCGGGAAGCTCCTGGAGCTTTTTTGGTTCCTGAGCCAGTTGCTCGATGGATTCGTGCATGCCCGCGATCAGGTCGGCCGCTTTCTCGTAGCTGCGGTAGCGTCCGATGATCGCGCCGTCAATTTGCAGAAGTTCGGCGGTTTCGCGGAGAATGCGGGCGATGCTTTTATTGTCCATGGAGAGAGAGAGTACAAGTTGAGGGCGGGGAGGTAAAGGAGGTAGGGAGCGCAAAAGAGTTCGAGCAGTGGAGTTGCGCTGCTGGCGCTTCACATGCCAGCGGGGGGGGTGCCGCAGTTGGCAGGGCGGCGCTCTGCGGGTTACCTTTTGCTTGCGGCGTTCGGCGCGGCGGCCCCGGGCCCTAAGCAGGAATGCCTTTCCGGCAAAGAATGGCCGACAGAGGGGCGCGCTCTGTCGGCCGGAATGAGTGACGCAGCTTCAGCCCGTCGGCTTGGATACGTTCGCCGCCTGTGGACCTTTTGGCCCCTGAACAATCTCGAACTCGACCGGGTCTCCTTCCTGCAGGGTGCGGTATCCGTCGCCGACGATGGCTGAGTAGTGAACGAAGACGTCTGGCCCGTCATCGCGCCCGATGAAGCCATAACCCTTGGAATTGTTAAACCACTTCACGGTTCCTTGCACTTCGATTGCCCTCCTGGCGGTAGTACCCGGCCACACCACCGGAAGAGCAGGCCGGCGGCACGGCCCGAACGAAATCGCGCGGAGTGTACCAGATTGAAAGTGTGAGTCAATAGCGCAGTAGGCCGCCCGCGGGCAAAAAGAAACGAATGTTTCAGCCCGCAAAAAGCCTCTAAGCTCGATTCAACTGCGACGGCGACCCGCCGCGTGTTTGGCGGACATATACCGAAGATAGTAAAGCAGAGCCGCGACGGACTTGGCGTCGTGCAGCTTTCCCCTCCGGATCATGGCATCCAGTTCCGCCAGCGTGTGGGGCTTGACCTCGATTTTTTCGTCCTCCTCCGGCCGGGCTTCGCCTGCCGTCAGGCCCTCCGCCATCAGAAGATACATGCGTTCCTCGAGAAAACCGGGAGTCGGGAAGAGGTCAAGGAAAATGCGAAACCGTTTCGCGCGATAGCCGGTTTCCTCCATCAGTTCGCGAGCGGCGGCGGCACGAATGGACTCGCCGTGATCGATGCGGCCCGCAACCAGCTCCCACAAATACTGTCGTGTGGCATGACGGTACTGGCGGATCATCACGATCCGGCCATCGGCCAGCACCGGCATAACCACCACCGAGCCGGGATGCGTGATCACCTCGCGCTTGGCGCGCACGCCGTTCGGTTCGAGAACTTCGTCGCGGCGAATGCCGAAGACAGGTCCCTGATACACCGCTTCGCTGTGCAGAACTTGCGCGAGAGGCTTGCGTTTGCGCATGAGCATGGATTCTCTCCGCAAGCATGATACAGGAAGAGCGCCGAATTTCCTGGATCGCCTGCGTCGGAAATTGCGCCCGCCCAGCCTGCCGCTTATACTCGATGTGGCTGCGTTTTCATTCATAAAGGACGAATTGTGGCCATCAATACGCTTATCGTCGACGACGAAAAGCCGGCGCGCGACGAACTGGCCTATCTGCTGAAGGGCTTTCCCGAAATCAACGTGATCGCCCAGGGAAAGAACGGCGTCGAGGCCGTTGCCTTGATCAAGGAGCATGCGCCGGACCTGGTTTTCTTGGACGTCAAGATGCCGGGACTCGATGGATTCGGCGTTTTGAAAAAAGTGGTCGAACGAAAAATCAAGCTGCCGCACGTGGTCTTTGCCACGGCGTTTGACCATTACGCCGTGCAGGCTTTTGACGTAAACGCCGTCGACTATGTCCTGAAGCCCTTCGATAAGGCGCGGATCGCTAAGGCTATCCAGCGCGCCCGCCGCGAAATAGAAGCGCAGACCAGTCCCGCGGAGCGGCTCGAGCAACTGGTTAATCAGCTCGGCGCCGGCGGAGCGAAGAACCGCGGCCCCGCGCAAGTCCCAAAGTTGCTCGTGAAATCGCAACAAAAGTTGCTTCTCGTCGATTCGGATGACTTGATCTTTGCCATGATTGAGGAAGGCGCCGTTTCCGTAAGCACGCGGGACATCGAAGGAACGTCCAACTACCGGACGCTCGAGGAATTGCAGGCCGCCCTCGATACCGAATCCTATTGGCGGCCCCATCGCTCGTATCTCGTCAGCATTCGCCACATCAAGGAAGTCGTCCCATGGTTCAACTCGACCTACATGCTGAAGATGGATGACAAGAAGCAGACCGAGATACCCGTGAGCCGCCAGCAAGCAAAGCGATTGCGCGAACTGTTTCGGCTCTAAATGCCCCCTCTTGCGCCCGCCGCCAGAAAGCGCGAAACACTGTGTTCCCGGCGTTACCGCCACTTTCAGCCGCCTCGTCTCCCTGCAAGAAGTCCGAATTACCTCTTGACAATGTGCAGCGTCCTGTGAGGCCGAAGGCTGCCGCTGCGCGTCGTAGCAAGGCTGCCAAAGGCCCTGGTGCAGTCCGTAATTGTCCAAATCGCCCGAATCCCGGCCCTGCGCTTCCACGGATCAGTGTGCCTGTGCCGCTGCATTGGAACAAACACATGACAAGACACGAAAAGCCTAACGTTGAAATCGCCTGGAAGCAGATGGAGGAGTCGTGGCTTCGTCTCGCCGTCTCCCATCGCTGACGGGCCGAATGCGTTCCTCTTCCTCCGCGACGGCGTTTCCGGGGCTGGGGTGTGTTAGCATCGCGTGTACGCTTCAGGGGCATCCGCGAACGACGGACGAATGGACTTTTCGCTTAGCGATCACCAAAAGCTGATTCGGGATACGGTTCGCCATTTCATGGAGGCGGAAGTGCGTCCGAACGTGCGCGAAATCGAGCGCGCTGAGCGTTTTCCCGCCGCCGAAATCCGCAAACTGGGCGAGATGGGCTGCTGTGGCATGTTGATCCCCGAGGAATGGGGCGGCCCGGGCCTGGACCACGTCTCGTACGTCCTGATGCTCGAGGAAGTAGCCCGCGTTCATTGCCCGATGTCCACCGCGATCAGCGTTACGAATTCGGCTGTGCAGGCTCCGCTCCTGATGTTTGGCAGCGAAGCGCAAAAACAGAAATATCTTCGGCGGATGGCGACGGGCGAAATCCTCGGCTCCTTTTGCCTGACCGAGCCGCAGGCCGGTTCCGACGCCGCGGGGATTCAAGCCACTGCCGTGCGCGGCGCCGGCGTTTACAAGCTGAACGGGACAAAAACGTGGGTCACCAACGGCAGCGTCGCCGGCCTGCTGCTCGTTTTCGCGAAGACCAATCCGGCGGCAGGAGGTAAAGGCCTCAGCGCTTTTCTCGTCGAGCCTTCGTTCAAAGGGTTTCGCGTTGGCCGCCACGAAGACAAAATGGGCCAGCGCACTTCGCCTTCGGTCGAAATCGTCCTGAACGATTGCGAAGTGCCGGTCGAAAACCGGGTGGGTGAGGAAGGCCAGGGACTCAAGATTGCCCTCGGCACCCTCGATGGCGGGCGCATCGGCATTGCCGCCCAGGCCGTGGGACTCGCCCAGGGCGCTCTCGACGAAGCCATCCAGTACGCGCGGCAGCGCCGGGCTTTCGGGAAGCCCATTGCGGAGTTCCAGGCGATTCAATGGATGATTGCCGATATGCAGACGGAAATTGAAGCGGCCCGCGGATTGGTCCGGTACGCGGCCTGGCTCAAGGATTCGGGCGCGCGAATGGGCGCGGCGGCTTCGAAGGCGAAGCTCTATGCAAGCGAGATGGTGAATCGCGTGGTGGCCAAAGCCGTGCAAATCCACGGCAGCGCGGGCTATTCGCGAGAAACCGAGGTCGAGCGCATGTACCGCGACGCGCGGGTGATTACCATTTACGAAGGAACGAGCGAGATTCAGCGCATGATCATCGCGCGGGATCTGGGCTTATAAAATTTCGCCTTCTGCGGCATTCGGGTTTCTGCCCACCGGCAATTCCGGGCGGAGTCTGAACGCGCGCCGGCTGGCAGCCGGAGGGTGCCGCTTGGAGCGACGGGGAGTGAAATTTGACGGGTGAGCTGAACACCAGGAAAAAACGCGTTGTCAGCGGGATGCGGCCAACGGGGAAGCTGCACATCGGCCATTATTTTGGCGCGCTCGAAAATTGGGTGCGGCTGCAGAATGCGGTCTTACCGACAGGCGAAAGGGAATACGACTGCTTTTACTTCATTGCCGATTGGCATGCTCTCACAAGCGACTACGCCGATGCTTCCGCCGTAGCGCGGAACACCATCGAAATTGTCGCGGATTATCTTGCGGCAGGCCTTGATCCGGCAAAATGCATCATTTTTCAGCAATCCCTCGTCCCGGAGCACGCTGAACTGTATCTACTGCTAGGGATGGTCACTCCTCTGGGCTGGCTCGAACGCATCCCCACGTATAAAGAGCAAATCGAGAATATCAAGCACAAAGACCTGCACACCTACGGCTTTCTCGGCTACCCCGTATTGCAAACGGCAGACATCGTTATCTACAGCAAGGCAGGGACTCCGCTGTTCGTCCCCGTTGGCGAGGACCAGGTCTCCCACGTCGAGCTGAGCCGGGAAATCGTCCGGCGCTTCGATGTATATTACCGCTACCGGCTCAGGCCGAGTGCGTTCGATGAAGCTAAGAAGCCTGCCATGCGGACTGTTTTGCACGTGCTCGCGCCAGAGCTCGTGCCTCCAAACGGACAGCCGTACACCGACTCTCAAAAACAGCACATCGAAGAGTACATTCACGACAATGTGAGAGAAGTTGGCTTCGACAATTTCCCCTATCCTCAGGAGCTACGCCAGATCGTCGATGACTGCCCGAGTCTTGCTGAGCCGCAGGTGATACTGACAGAGACACCGCGCGTCCCCGGCACCGATGGGCGCAAGATGTCGAAGAGCTATGGCAACGCCATCCTGCTGAGCGAAAGCGACGACAGCATCTGGGACAAAGTGCGGCCGATGAAGACGGACCCCGCGCGAAAGCGCCGCACCGATCCGGGAAATCCGGACGTGTGCCCTGTATACGATTGGCACAAACTGTTTGCGCCCAAGGACGCAGCGGGAGACTATACCGCGGAAGGCAAAGCGACGCTCGATTGGTCGGCTACCGGCTGCCGGACGGCGGGCATCGGCTGCATCGAATGCAAGCGCGCCATGGCGGACAATCTGATCAAATGGATTGCGCCCATTCGCGAGCGCCGGCTGGGGTACGAAAAAGACCCAGCCGCCGTCCTGAAAGTGATTGACGAAGGTTCGCGGAAGGCGCGTCTGGAGGCGCAGCGGACCATCGAACGCGTGCGGGAAGCGGTTTTCGGATGGGAGAAGAAGCGTCGTGAGGTCGTCTAGCCCGCGCGCTTCTTTCAAGGAGATATCGTTTGCGGATGGGCTAGTCAAGAGCCGCTAGCGCCACTCGCAGGTCACCCATGGCCACGCCGTACAAAATCTCGATACCCATGTACGAGGGCCCGCTCGACCTCCTGCTGGATTTGATCAAGCAGCAGAAGATGAGTATTCACGACATTCGCATCTCGGAGATTACTGCTCAATATCTCAACTACCTGCATAAACTGGAAGAATTGAACGTGGATGTCTCCGCGGAATTCATCTACATGGCGGCAACGCTGATTTACATCAAAAGCAAAATGCTGCTGCCGCCCGACCCGCTCGCCTCGCCCGAGGAGCAGGCGGCGGACCCGCGCGCGGACCTGGTGGCGCGGCTTGTGGAACACGAAAAGTTCAAAAACGCCGCGGCCCTTCTCTACCAGAAGCAGCAAATCGAGGAAAACGTCTGGTCGAAGCCCGATAAGTCGCTCTACAACGAGGAAGGAACCGAGGGCGACCTGGTCGTTTCTTTGGTGGACTTGGTCAAGGTATTCCAGCAGGTGATCGAGCGCCGCAAGGAAGTGGCGAGAATCGAGCTTCAGCACGAGCAATTCACCGTGGCCCAGATGATCGCGCAACTCCGCGCGCGGATTCTGGCGAGCGACACGGGCAGCGTCAGCCTCATCGAGTTTTTCGAGGCTTGCCCGTCGCGTCACGCCATGATCGTCGCCTTTCTTGCCGTGCTCGAAATGGTGAAATTGCAGGCCGTCATGCTCCTCCAGGAAAAGCAGTTTGGAGAAATCGTCGTGCGCCGCGGCAAATCCTTCGAAATGGTTTTTGACCAGCACGGAGAGATTCGCCAGATCGACGAGGAATATGCGTAGTCTGCGCATCCGAGGTTGACACCTTATGACGAACGAAGAACGCAAAGCGGCTCTGGAGGCGATTATTTACGCCGCGGACGAGCCTGCCACCGTCGAGCAGCTTGCCAATGCGCTGGGCGAGGAAAAGCTGGCCGTACAGGCTTCCCTCGACGAGCTCGTGGCCGCATGCGCGGCCGAGGCGCGCGGCATCGAAATCCGCGGGGTGGCGGGCGGCTACAAAATGTATACGAAGCCCCAGCACCATGACGTGGTGCGGCGCTTCATCAAGAGCTTGCGGCCGCCGCTGCGGCTGACGATGCCGGCGCTGGAGACGCTGGCGGTGATCGCATACAAGCAGCCGGTGACGGCACCGGAAATTTCGGAGATTCGTGGGGTGAACACATCGGGAGTGATCAGCACGCTTTTGGACAAGCGGCTGATTGTGACGGCGGGACGGAAGGAAGTGATGGGGCGGCCGATTCTGTACAAAACTTCGAAGGAATTCCTGATGCGGTTCGGATTGAGCGATCTGGAGGAGTTGCCAAGTTTGAAGGAGTTCGAAGCGCTGGCGCGCGAGGCGCTGGGGAGCGATGAGGGAGTGGCAGCTTCGCAGGAAGGAGTGGCCAGTGGCGAAGGGCCCTTCGAAGGCCAGGGTGAACGAGCGGCGAGCGAAGAGGCAACGCGCGAGGGCGAGGCTTCGCCGGATGCGGCTGGCGCGGCAATGGCCAAAGAAGAAGAGGAACAGAAAGGCCCAGCGGCGGAAGGGCGGGCCACCGAGGAAGGTGTGCCAGCCGGCAAAAGCGAAGAGGAGCCGAAAGCGGCGGAAGCGTCTGCCGGAGAATAGGTCTGGTCCTCGTCTTAGCCAGCGTTGTCACCTTTGGCCGATGCAGAGGCCCGTCCGCATTTGAGGCCGATCCAAATACCGGGCATTAGATGCGGGGCGGATCTAAAGACCCGCCGCTTCAGTGCGGACAGGCGATATTCAGCGGAACGGAAGAATTGGATGCAGGAGCGACTACAGAAAATCATCGCGCGGGCGGGGATTGCGTCGCGCCGGCACGCGGAGCAACTTATCCTGAGCGGCCAGGTGCGCGTGAATGGCGCGGTGGTGACGGAGCTGGGCACGAAAGCGGACGCGGCGAAGGATCGCATCGAAGCGGCGGGGCGAACGATTACAGCGGAAGAGCGGCACGTCTATTTGGCGATGCACAAGCCGCCGGAAGTTGTTTGCGCGATGGCCGACCCGGAGGGACGGCGCACGCTAAAGAATCTACTGCGAGGATTTCCCGAGCGGGTATATCCGGTTGGGAGCTTGGAATACGCGGCGTCCGGGCTTGTGTTTTTGACGAACGACGGGGATCTCGCGGCCGAGATGCTGAGACATTGGGGAAGCCTGGAGGAATTGTACTACCTGAAGGTGAAGGGGCGGCTCACACGAGAAGAACTGGATGCGCTGGGAAGAGAAGCAGGAGCGCGGCTGAACACGGTGCGGCAACCCGGGGCGACGCGCGGGCATTCCGCGAATTTCTGGTACGAGGCGCGCATTCGCAACTCGCGGAAGGAGCGGCTGCGCGACGTGCTCTTCAAGTCCAATCATCCCGTGGAGAAGTGGAAGCGAGTTGGGCTTGGACCGCTTACGCTGGAAGGGATTCCGCAGGGTCGCTATCGTGTGCTGGAAGAGAGTGAAGTGAGGGCGCTGCGGAGAGCGGGGCAGAGGCCGAGTTTGGCACGCGGGCGGCGGTAGGATCTCGGCACAATCCGGCAGGCGCCAGAGCTGCGCCACGGCCGCGGTGTGAAACACCGGCGCAATCGAGGATGAATACGGAAAGGTGGAATGGCTTCCGAGCGTTTGCAGAAAATTCTGGCCGCAGCCGGGGTCGCGTCGCGCCGCAGAGCAGAGGAAATCATCGCGGCGGGGCGCGTAACGGTGAACGGCGACGTCGTGCGCGCGCAGGGGAGCAAGGCGGATGCGGAGCGCGATGCGATTTGCGTGGATGGGAAGCCTATCGCACACCGGCAGCGGCCGGTCTATTTTCTGGTGAACAAGCCCAAGGGATACGTCACGACGGCGAGCGACCCAGAAGGGCGGCCGACGGTACTCGATTTACTGAAGGGCTGCCGGGAGCGGGTGTATCCCGTGGGACGGCTCGACTATGCGAGCGAAGGGTTGCTGCTGCTGACCAACGACGGGGAGCTGGCGCAGAAGCTGACGAAAGCCGGGTCACATGTGCCGAAGGTCTATGCCGTGAAAATCAGCGGAAGACCGGGCGAGGCCGCGATTCAACGGCTGCGAGACGGGGTGGAAATCGAGCTCGAGGATGGGCGGCGCGTGAAAACGGCGCCGGCGAAAATCACCCTGGTGAAAGAAGCGGTGAATCCCTGGTATGAAGTGACGCTGATTGAGGGGCGAAACCGGCAGATTCGGCGGATGTTTCAGGCGATTGGGTTTCGGGTGGAGAAAATCAGGCGGGTTCAGATGGGTCCGCTGGTGCTTGACGTGAAGCCAGGCGAGTATCGGGCACTGACGTTTCATGAAGTGGCGCAACTGAAGGCGCTATGATGGCTCGGCAATTCCGAGGCGGAGGCATTCCGCGGCAAGAGTTCGACCGCGTGCGCAGTTATGCCCTGGTAGCGGCGAAGGCGCCAGCAGACGCCGCGAGCCGCTCCGGGGAGACGGCAGCGCTACAGGGTGTAGCGCGGAGACAGCGGCGTGCGCGGGCACGGCTTGGCCGGTAAGGTGACGGAAGAGAGACGCAGTGTGGCGGCGTGATTGTCCGTGGCGGGATGCGCCGGGTACACTACATACGATGACTGCGTGTCTCGAAGAGCTGATACCGCAATATCTTCGCGGGCTTCCCGTTTATGTACCCGGCAAACCGATTGAGGAAGTCGAGCGCGAGCTAAACATTATCGCCGTCAAGCTGGCGTCAAATGAGAACCCGCTGGGCCCTTCGCCGAAGGCGATGGAAGCGGTGCGGAAGGCGCTTCCGGAATCGCACCGCTATCCGGACGGCGGAACGCACGCGCTCAGGGAAAAAGTGGCGGCGTTGCGGGGAGTGAAGCCGGAAGAGATTTTCATTGGGCTCGGATCGAGCGAAATCATCGATTTGGCGTCGCGAGTGTTTTTACGGGGCGGGTTGGCTGGAGTGACTTCCGAAGGCAGCTACGCGCCTTTTTCCACGGCGATCCGGGCGAGCGGGGCGGAGCTTCGGCTGGCGAAGCAGCGCGATTTTGCGTTTGATTTGCGCGCGATCGCCGGCGCCGTAACGCCGCAGACGCGGGTGATCTACCTGGCAAATCCCAACAATCCCACGGGAACGGCGTTTGGAGCGGCGGAATTCGCCGCGTTTCTGGACGAGATTCGTTCCGACATTGTGGTGGTGCTGGACGAAGCGTACATTCACTATGCAGCGCGGCCGGACATGCCGGATTCGGCGGCACTCTTTAGGAAACACAGGAATTTGCTGACGCTGCGGACGTTCTCGAAAGTGTTCGGGCTGGCAGGGCTGCGCATCGGCTACGCGACGGGCGCGGCGGAGATCGTGGCGGCGATGAACAAGCTGCGAACGCCGTTCAATGTTTCCGGGCTGGCGCAGGCGGCGGCGCTTGCCGCGCTGGATGATCATGAGCACGTAAAGAAGTCGGTGGAGACCAATGCGCGCGAGCGCGCGCGGCTGACGCGAGGACTGAAGGAACTCGGGTTCGAGCCCGTTTTCAGCGAGACGAATTTCATTTTCACGGAAGCCGGCCCAAACACGAAAGAGCTTTGCGACGCGCTGCTGCACGCGGGAGTGATTGTGCGGCCGCTCGCTTGGATGGGTTTTCCAGAAGCGATGCGCATTTCGGTGGGCGTTCCGCGGGAAAACGACAAATTCCTGGCGGCCATGCGCGAGCGGTTTCCGGAGGGCCGGAAACCGCTCGCGCCGGCGGGAAAGACGGCCTGATGATTTTGCTGTGTCCGGAAGGCGCACCGCCCTCCGCGGATCCGATTCGGGACATTTTCAACAACACGAAAACGATAGCGGTGGTTGGGCTTTCGTCCAAGCCGTACCGGCCGAGCTTTGAGGTTTCGGCGTACCTTCTGCGAGCGGGATACAGGATCGTGCCGGTGAATCCGCTGGAGGCGGAAGTGCATGGATTGCGCGCGTACGCGAGCGTTGACGACGTGCCGGGCGAAGTCGATGTGGTGGAAGTATTCCGGAAGAGCGAAGACGTGCCGCCAGTGGCGGAAGGAGCGATTCGCAAACGGGCCAAAGTCTTGTGGCTGCAGCAGGGAATTGTGAATGAGGATGTGGCGAAAAGGGCGCTGGCCGCGGGTCTCACGGTGGTGATGGATGCGTGCATGCTGGTGGAGCATCGCCGACTCGAGGCGCCGAAGCCGCTTTGAAACGTGATGATGCGGATCGGGATTGCGCGTGTTCCGCGGGACTGTGGTTAAAGCGCTACGCGGCCAGAGCAGATGCGCTAAGAGAGAGGGCCTCCAAGCGCGATGAATGGAATCATCTGGGCGGCAAAGGCTCCGGTAACCGCGGAGGAGATGCGGTTGCACCCGAACAGCCGTTCATTCGAAGCGGCAGCTCCGCACGCAGAGGAATGCCAGGCGTAGAATGAGTGCCGACCGAGAAGTAAAAGGAGCTTGCCGTGAGCTTTCGCGTCCACAACAGTGCCTTTTTGATAGCCGCAGGTTTCGCCGCCACCGTGGCGGCGAGCGGGAGCACGCCGGACTGGACGTCCCTGGGGAAGCGGTGGTGGGCACACGTGGAATATCTCGCGGCCGACAATCTGGAGGGGCGCGATACCGGCTCGCGTGGGTTTGACATGGCGGCGCAGTACGTTGCGGCGCAATTTCGGAGCGCGGGTCTGCGGCCTGGCGGAAGCGGCGGGTATGCGCAGAGAGTGGAGTTTGAGGTCGCGCAGATTGAAGAGGCGCACTCCTCGATAGAACTGGTGCGCGATGGGAAGGCCGAAGCAGTGAAGTTCGGCGAGGAAGCCTACTTTACGGCGAGCCAGCGCCTAGCGCCGCGAGCCGAAGGCGAGGCGGTCTTCGCCGGCTACGGATTGAAGATTCCGGAGAACAACTACGATGACTTCGCGGGGCAGGATCTGCGCGGAAAGATTGCGGTATACGTAACCGGAGGACCCGCGGACATTCCGAGCGCGGTGAAGGCGCACTATCAATCGGGCGAAGAGCGGCGGAAAGCGCTTGCGGAGGCGGGTGCGATTGGGATGGTGGCGATCCCCAATCCGAAAGCCGCGGAAGTGCCGTGGTCGCGGGTTGCCGCCTCGCGGCTGCACCCAAGAATGGAGTTGAAGGATCCGGGTGCGACGGCGCCGGCACCGAAGATCGCGGTGGTCTTCAACCCGGCGCACGCCGAAAAATTGTTCGCGGGCAGCGGTCACACATTCGAAGAGGTTCTGGGCGCGCTAAACGCGGGGAGACCCTTGCCGCATTTTCCTCTTGCGGTGAAGGTTCGAACGATCGCGAAAGTAAGGACCTGGGAAGTGAAATCCAGCAATCTGGCGGGCATTTTTTCCGGCCGCGATCCGGCTCTAAGGGGCGAGTACGTGGTCATTAGCGCGCATTTGGATCACGTGGGGATCGGCGAGCCGGTGAATGACGACAAAATCTACAACGGCGCGATGGACGACGCTTCCGGGATTGCGTCTCTGATCGAGATTGCGCGCGCCTTGAAGGAAAGCGGCGCGAGGCCGAAACGCTCGGTATTGTTTCTGGCGGTTACAGGAGAAGAGAAGGGGGAGCTTGGGTCGCAGTACTTTGCCGCGCATCCGACTGTGCCGGCGAAGAGCATCGTCGCGGACCTGAACATGGACATGTATCTGCCGCTCTTTCCGCTGAGATATCTGGAGGTGCAGGGGCTCGACGAATCATCGCTGGGCGACGATATCCGGGAGGTGTGCACCGCCGCCGGAGTGCAGGTGCAAGCGGATAAGCAGCCGGATCACAATCGGTTTATCCGCAGCGACCAGTACAGCTTCATCAAGAAGGGAGTCCCGGCGCTGGCGTTCAAATTTGGCTGGGTGCCTGGGAGCGCGGAGGAGAAGATTTTCAACGATTGGTATAAGGAGCGCTATCACGGGCCGGCGGACGATACGAGTCAGCCCGTTGATTTGGCGGCCGCGGCACAGTTCAACGCGATTCTGGAGAGGCTGGCGTTGCGAGTGGCGGACGCGACACAGCGTCCCGAGTGGAAGGCGGCAAGTTTCTTCCGGCGGTTTGCGGAGTGACGGGGAGAACGCGATTGCAGGCTGGCCGGTCTAAAGGCCAGCCACGACATGGCGTGTACAACTTAGCGACACGGGCAGGAGAAGATCAGGAGATTGCGCTTGCCGGGCGGGACGACGGCGAAGAGGCGGCCATCGGGTGAGATGGCGAACTCGCGAATGGCGAGTCCGTGGAGCAAAGAGATCGTATCGGGCTGCAGGACTTCGGGCGCCTTTGCGGCGGAAGACGCGGATAGCTCGGGCGCGGCGAACATGACGAGGTCGCCGGATTTCTTCTCGGGGGCATGCTTGACGAAGATGCGGGAGTCGTCGGGCGAAAAGCGGACGACGCCAAAGCCGACGCGGAGACGGGCAGCGCGGGCGGGATTATCGAGGTCTCGGACTTCCAAAATTTCCTTGTCAATGAAGTAGGCGACGCGGTGGCCGCTGGGGGAGACGCAGAGGCCGCCTTCGTAGCCGTCCAGAGTGGCGAGTTCCTGGTCGTCTTGGGCGAGCATATCGAGGCGCTGAAGGCGGGGCGGGCCGCTCATGGCCCGGTCGCGCTCGACGGCGATGGCGACGTTGGTGTGGAGCAGGGGATCGGCATCGAGGAACGTACGGCCTTCAAAAGCGGGACCGGCGGGACCTGTTTTGAGATTGTCGTAACGAAAGGAGAAGAGGACGCGGGGCTTGAGGGCTTCGGTGAGATAGACAAAGGTACTGCTGTCGGCAAGCCACATGGCGTCGCTGGCGTTTTGGATGAAACTGTCCGTGCCACCGGGGCGGGCTTCGCGGCCATTGTCCTCGATGGCGAGGGTGTTGACGGAGTCTTCGGTTTTTCCGGATTCGTCGAGAACGGTCGTGGTGAAGAGTTGAGCAAGGAGATATTTTCCGCTTGGGGACCAGCGAAAGGAGTCCACGACGTAGGTGAAGGGCTGAGTGCCACGGAGGAATTTTTCGCCTTGGAAGATGCGGCGACGCTTGCCGCCGGGTTCCAGGATCCAGATATCGTCGTGCTCGAGGTCGTATTGTTTCGTCTTAAAGCCGCGATTCACGGAGTAAACGATGCGGCCATCAGAGGAGAAGGCGAAGGCAGTGATTTCGTCGTCGACGGATTGCAGCGGCTTATCGATTTCCTGCGCCTGCAGAGAGATTGCGGCCGGCGCGAGAAAGACCAGCAGCAAGACCACGAGCAAAAGGAGGGAGCCGATGGCGGTGTGCGTGTATGCGCGGCTGAAGTTGCGGCGTAATGGACGCCGCACAGGCAGGATTGCCTGTGCTACTGCTCGGGCGGGAATGGTCATGGTTTAGGATGCGGGCCGGTGAAATCGGAGCAGCACGGCTTTTCCTTTGGCGTGAATTCCATGAATTCGATGCGGGTGTCGTCGGGATCGTACACGTTGAGTTGCCATTTTCCGTCGCGGCCCATCTGTGGCTCTTCGCCGGGGATCCAGCCATTCTTTAGAAGCCGCGCCTTGGCGGCTTGGATGTCCGTGACGCCGAGGGCGATGTGATTCATGACGCCGAGAGTGCGGTGGCTGGCGCCCGGGGAAACGTTGAGCATAAATTCGATCCAGCCGGTGCCATCAGGAACTTGCAGCGCGACCCAGTCGTCCACGCCGTCCTTCATGCCACCGTGCCAGTAGGGACGAAAGGCGAGGAGATCTCTGAAGAAGTGATCCGAACTGGACCGGTCCGGCACGACGTAGCCGACATGAATGATTTGTTTGCTGACCTGGGGCACTCGCGGACTCGCGGGCGTGGCCGCGGACATGGGTCTGGAATACTGAACGAACTGAAGCCGGTGTGCCGCCGGGTCTTGGACCCAGAAAAACTTGCGGCCATGGCGATTCGTGATTCCGGTGGGATGAAGGCCCCGCTTGATGAGCAAATCGCGCAAAGTCGCGGCGTTCTTGACGCGAAAGGACACGGACTCGAGCTGGCTCGTGAGGCCGCGTGCATCCGCGGAATCCAATTCAATGCTTTGGACGGGGTTCACTTGAAAGCAGAGCGCGGCATCGCTTTGGCATGAAGGCAGGCCGAGCTGGCCGGCGTAGAAGGCGCGGGACCTTCGCAGGTCGGAGGCGTAGAGACGCATGCCTGCGACGGCAAGGATTCCGGTGTCTGGCGCAGATTGCGAGCGCGCGAGGGGCAGGATTGTGGCGAAGCAGAGGGCGAGGATGGCGGCGCGTTTCATGTGTTCTCCTCAAGAGTCCGAAGCCAAGCGGGACTTGATTTTGCGAATTTCCTCAAGGCGCTGGCGGAGGCGCAGCTCGAAGCCCTGGTCGGTGGGAGTGTAGTAGGAGCGGCCGGCGAGATTGCCCGGGAGGCACTGCATATTGGTGACTTTTTCCTTGGCGTCGTGCGCGTATTGGTAGCCTTCGCCGTAGCCAGCGGCTTTCATCAAGCCGGTGGGGGCGTTGCGGAGGTGCAGCGGGACGGGCTCGGCTTCGGTTCTGTGGACGTCTTCGAGCACTTGGCCGTATGCGGTGTAGAGCGCGTTTGACTTGGGCGCGAGCGAAAGATATACCGCGGCCTGGGCGAGTGCAAGGAAGCCTTCCGGCGGGCCGATAAAGTCGAAAGCGTCCTTCGCGGCAAGCGTAACGGCGAGAGCAGCAGGCTCGGCGAGGCCGATGTCCTCGCTGGCCATGCGTACCAAGCGGCGTGCGAGATACAGCGGGTCTTCGCCGGATTCGATCATGCGGGCGAGCCAGTAGAGGGCGGCGTCAGGGTCGGAGTTGCGGACGGACTTGTGCAGCGCCGAGATGAGATTGAAATGCTCTTCGCCGGATTTGTCGTAGCGAAGCAGCTTGCGCTGCAGAATGTCTTCGAGGAGTTGGGAGGTGATGGGGCGAGTTCCGTCTGGTTCGGGTTTGGCGGTGCGCGCGGCAAGCTCGAGGGTGTTGTAGGCGGCGCGTGCATCGCCGTTGGCGTACGAGGCGATGCGGAAGAGGATGTCGTCGGTGGCGACGAAGCGCTCCTTGGCGAGGCCGTGCGCTGGATCGGCGAGCGCGCGGCGGAGGAGTTCGACGATTTGGGGAGTGGTAAGGGGCTCGAGGATGTAGACCTTGGTGCGGGAGAGGAGGGGCGAGATCACTTCGAAGGAGGGGTTTTCGGTTGTGGCGCCGATAAAGGTGATGTGGCCGGCCTCGACGTGCGGAAGGAAGGCGTCCTGCTGGGCTTTGTTGAAGCGGTGGACTTCGTCCACGAAGACGATGGTGCGGTGGCCGGAGCGCGCCTTGGCTTCTGCTTCGGCCATGACTTGCTTGATTTCCTTGATGCCGGAGAGGACGGCGCTGAAGGGGACAAATTCAGAGCGAGTCAAGCGGGCAATCAGACGAGCGAGGGTGGTCTTGCCGCATCCGGGAGGTCCCCAGAAGAGCATGGAGCCGATGTCGTCATGCTCAATTTGGACGCGGAGCGGCTTTCCGGGGCCGAGGAGCTTTTCCTGGCCGATGAAGTCGCCGAGGGCGCGCGGACGCATCCTTTCCGCGAGCGGCTGATGCGCGGAGGGAATGCCGGCGTCGCCCGGCTGCGGAAATTGGGAGAAGAGGCTCACGTGAGTTGAAATGGCTCCAGGCTTTGAACTGGCGTGCCGGCCGTATTCGAGCGGGTGGCCGCGGCGCGCTGACGGGCTGCTTCGTAGAAGAGCACGGCGGCCGCGGCGGCGGCATTCAGTGATTCGATGCCGCTGGAAATGGGGATGCGCACGCGGGCGTCGGCGGCGCGTTCAAACTCTTCGGGGAGTCCGCCACCTTCATTTCCGATCAGCAGGGCCACAGGCTGGCGCCAATCGACTTGCCACGGGGCGAGCATAGGGGCCGCACCGGATTGTACCTCGCTGGCGCACGTGGCCAGCACGGTCAAGCCCGCGACTTTGAACTGAGTAAGCAGGATGGGCAGGGACATCCCGGTGAGGATTGGCAGGTGCCACGCGGCGCCCGCCGAAGCGCGGATGGCTTTTGGTCCGTAAGGATTCGCGGAGCCGCTTTGTGGCGTGCCAGCGGTTACGGCGCCGGTCGCGCCAAAGGCCGCAGCGGTTCGCAAAATCGTTCCGACATTCCCAGGGTCCTGGACGCCCGCGAGTACAGCAAGCAGAACAGGGCTGCTATTCTCGACAGGAGTTTGCAGGAGTTCATCGAGGGTAACCCTGCGCGGGCGGACCAGTGCGGCAACACCTTGGGGATGCTCGGTGTCGGCAAGACCCTCGAAGAGCCGGTCTGTTGTTTTAAGCACCGGAAAAGCAATCTGCGGGCGATGGAGAAGCGGGACCAGCCGGGTGCGATAGCGCTCTCCTGATTCGCTGAAGAGGACCGCTTCGATTTCGCAGCCGGAGCGTAACGCTTCCTCGACGAGACGGACGCCTTCGGCGCCAACGGCTCCGGATGGGGCGGGCAAACCGCCGCGCAAGGCCATACGAAATTCCTTAAGCCAGCGGTTGTCGCGGCTGGTGATAATTGCTGCTGACTGGGGGACGCGCGTGTTTTTGCCGGGCGAAGCCATCTTGGCGTCTCCAGGGCAGCGTAGCAAATCCAGAGCCGCAGAGCCATTTCGGCGGTAAGCGCGGGCCTCGCGCGATTTCGCGCTCCCGAGGGGGTGCCGGCTGGACCTAGTCCCAGCGATGCCGTTGGTCGGTTATAGAGGAGGTGCGGGTTTCCCGCAGAGGGGTATTTTAGGCGGTGTTTCGAAGATGCCCTTCAGGAGAGGGCATGCGGGGGCTGTTATGCTCGCAGTGTGTTACAAGACCGGTTATTGCGCGGACCTAGTGGGTATGGTAGCGTCGCCGGAACAAGGGACAGCGCGGGCGGGGGCGCTGACGGGTTGTGACTTCGCCAAAGGCGAGAAAATTGCCGGCCGAACTGCTTCGCGTGGATGGGAAAAATCCGGAGGCGGAGGTGCTGCGCTACGCGGCGCAGTTTCTGGAGCGCGGCTGTGTCGTTGCGATTCCCACGGACACGTTCTACGGGCTTGCCGCCGACCCGTTTAATTTAGCCGCGGTAGACGAAATTTACCGAGTGAAAGGGCGGCCGGAGGCGCGCGCGTTGCCGATTCTGGTCAATGGCGTGGCGCAGGCGGCGAGCTTGGCGCGGCATGTGCCGCCGAGCTTTGACCGGCTGGCTAAGGCGTTTTGGCCAGGAGCGCTGACGATGGTGGTGGACGCGTCGCAGCGGGTGCCGCTGAAGGTTACCGCGAACACCGGCAAAGTGGCGCTGCGCTGGCCGAAGAGTCCGGTGGTTGAGCAGCTCATCAGTGAATTTGAATCGCCCATTACGGGCACGAGCGCGAATATCTCGGGTTTTCCTTCGTGCGCAAACGCGGACCAAGTGATCAAGCAACTCGGCACCCGCATACCGCTGGTTCTTGATTCGGGCGATACCGGCGGAACGCTCGGCTCGACGATTGTTGAATTAAAAGGCGGCGCGTGGAAGATCCTTCGCGAAGGAGCTGTGGCCGTCGCCGACATAGAAGCGGCGCTGGAATAGACGGCCAGGGGCCGCGAACGGTGACAACTTCGCCGTGGCCGCTGACCGAAGATTAGCGGAAGGAGAAAAGGACTTGCAGCGCGACGGCGCCGGCGAGTGACAGCAGAAGCGCGGCGGGCATGGCGACAACTCCGACCTTGAAGAAGTCCCAGAAACTGACGTTGAGATGCTCCTTGCGGAGCGCAATGAGCCAGAGAATGGTGGCGAGAGAACCGGTGACGGCGAGGTTAGGGCCGAGATCAACGCCGATGAGGACGGCTGCGGCAAGCAAGCCGCTCGCGTGAACGGCACGCAAGGTGTTGCCGGCGAGGAGGCCGAGCGGGAGGTTGTTGACGACGTTGTTGGCCACGCCGACGACGAATCCAGTGGAGAGTGCGCCGGGCGCCGGACCGAGCGATGCAGCGGCGCGAAGCCACCCTTCGGTGTGATGGAGAGCGCCGATGCTTTCGACCGCATCAACCATGACAAAAAGAGCGGCAACGAGGGCGAGCGTGCTCCAACTAACTTCGCCGAGAAGGGGCAGAGGGTTGCGTTTCGCGGTGACCGAGGCGATTCCGGAAACGGCCAACGCGGTGAGGACTGTCGGCAAGCCCAAATTCCATCCGAGGCCAGAAGCAACCAGGAGAACGGCGACCGTGACGAGGAGTCCGGCGATGACCAGCTTGCCGTGCTGCGTGAGCACCGGGACTTCAATGGCGGAATTGACGGGACCGGCGAATCGCGAACGGAAGACCCAGCGAAGGGCGAGATAGGTGGCAAGAATCGAGAGGAGCGACGGAAACGCGAACCAGACAAGCCACAGCGGCAACGGGGGCATGCGATCGTGAAAAACCACAAGGTTTGCGGGATTGGAGATAGGCAGCACGAAGGAAGCGGCGTTGGCGATAAGCGCGCAGGCGAATAGATACGGCAGAGGATCGATACGCGCCTTGCGAACGGCGAAGAGAATCGCGGGCGTGAGAACGACAGCGGTGGCATCGTTCGAGAGCAGAATGGTAACGAGCGTGCCCGCGAGGTAGACAAGCAGAAACAAGCGCGCCGGCGAGCCGTGTGCGCGGCGAACCACGGCCGAAGAAAGCCAATCGAAGACTCCGTATTCGCGCGCGAGGCCGGAAAGCAGCATCATGCCGATCAGAAAGAGATAAACATCGGTTCCCTCGGCGGTGGCGCGCGCGGCGAGGCGTAAAGGGATGAGCCGGAACGCGAGAAGCAGCCCGACGCCAGCGCCGACCCAGTAAACCTCCGGCTTGTTGCGAGGCCGGATGAGCATCAGCAGGATGCTGATGACGACGATCAATCCGACGGCGCGATGGGCGACGGCTGGCGTGAACACTTACGTGACTCTCGCGCGGCCGGGTAGCCTCGGGATGGGCGGCGTCACTGCGCGGCGCGCTCCTTGAGTAAAGTGATGGCGACCGAGTGAAGCTAGTGTAGTACATGAGGCAGGTTTGCGCCTGTTCGCCGTTCACGGTGTTTAGCGATGGCGGCGAGAGGCTTTCGGCCTCAGCAGCTCTGCGAGCAGATTAGTGTTCCGGAGGGGACTGAAGGAGCGGGGGAATGGTGCCGGGGCGGTTGCGAATGTATTGATCGAGAGGCTGGTCGCGCATGACGACGCGAAAGCCGCGCCGAGTGTTCACGTCAACCGTCTTTTGAACGTCCAAGTCGCTGGAGGATATCGCTTGCTCAGCGGATTTCGCGCCACTCTCTTCGATGGTGATGAAGTGAAGCTGGCCATTCACGAACCAATAGTCGGTGACGCTATAGACCGTGCCGTTTTTTAGGAATAACCAGACGAGCGGCTGGCCTTCCGGAGTGTAGGAGTAGACGGGTGGCTGGTACGGCTGCAAGGTGAAGTTGTTTGCGAAGGACAAGCTCGCTGGAGGCAAGCCGGTGCAGTAGTAGCCGAACGCCCAGTCGGGGCTGCAGTTGGGCATCCACCAAGTGGTGAATCCCAGGCCGATAGCGCCCTCAAAAAATTGTGTGCCCAAAAAAGGCGAGCCAAAGCGAAAACGGCGCGGAGAAAAAAATGGGTGAGAAGGAGAACGGAAAGGCACGGTCATTTCTGTTAGACGCGGATTAGGAAGCGGGCGAAAACGGGAAGTAAACGTATGCGCAAAGGGCGGGACGAGCGCGAAGCGGGGCGGATGCGACACGCCGATCCATGGAGGCCGGTGCAGCGCCGGCGCCGAAAACGCGGATCGCGTGAGCGGAGGAGTGAAAGGCCGCGGCGGCGCAGCCATGCGCGCTCCTCTGTTGGCGGCTGCGCGAGGGGCGCTTTGGGCGAAAGCAATGGGCGCTTTGACCCAGAGAGGAGCGAGCGCACAGATGGTAATGAATAAGATTCTTCGGCGAGCTAAGCCGGTAAGGAAGAAGCGTGCCATAGAACCGCACTCTCTCGTCGCCATCGCCGTCGGGCAGACCGGCGAAAGCCATACAACCAAAGTCTAATCCGTTTGGCGGGGGCGCAGCATCGCGAAGTTGCTGTATCTGGATATCTTCGGGTTTGGCGCGGCGGGGGGTAGCTCAACGAGAGGTGCGTCCTCGATTCGCCAAAGAACCGCATTCGATGATTGAATCAACGAGAGGCCGAGGCCCTGGCAGGAGTGCCCCCGAGGTCCTCCAAAAAATCAAAATCGCCGGAAGGAGAAAGAGCGAGATCGCCGAGCGAGCGGCGATGGACGGAGACGGCATCGTTGAACCATAACGGAAGGTAGGGGAGGTCCGTGGCAAGGATTTTCTGAACCTGGGAGCAGAGGGCTTTGCGTTTGGCGCGATCGGGTTCCGCGCGAATCCGCGCGGTGAGGTCGTCAATTTGCGAATTGTGATAGCGGCCCCGGTTGGCCCCGTCCGGCGGAATGCGCCGGGTAGAAAACGCGAAATCGAAAAAATCCGGATCGTTGTTGGCGCCGACCCAGCGCAGCAGCGTGATCTGAAAGTTTCCCTTGATGGCATCGGAGAGCAGGGTGGCAATTTCGAGGGGACGGACCTCCAAATCGATTCCGGCGCGCCGCCACTGGTCTTGCAGAGCGGCGCCGATGAGCCGGGCTTGCTCCTCGGTCGAAGTTTTTAGCGTCAGGTGAAGACGGACGCCGCCCGGCCGGCGGGGAAGCCCGGCGGCGTCCAGGAGGTGTTCCGCCCGGGAAATATCCAGCGCGTACTGAGGAACATTCGGCTCATAGACCCAGTTTGTCGGTGGAATGACGCCGGTGGCGAGCGTGGCTTGGCCGTGGAGGAGAAATCGGATCAGCGCGGCGCGGTCGGTGGCGTAGGCGAGCGCCTGGCGCACGGCAGGATTCGAGAGCGCCGGGTCAAGGCAATTGAAGCTGAGGTAGTTGAGGTTGCTCCCGGGGCGTTCGGAGACGGCAAGCAAAGGCTGCCTGGCAAGAACAGGAATGAGATCCGGATTGAGCGAGCTGATTTCGATATCGGCGGACCCTTTGCGAAGTTCGAGGGCGCGGACAATCGCATCAGGCACGACGCGAAAGCGGACGCGGGTAAACGCTGGCGCGAATTGGACGTTGTCCGGGATTCCTGGCGCCCTTCGGTCTTCGCTTTGAGTAAGAAAATAGTCCGCATTGCGCTCGAGAACGACTTCGTCATCCTGCGACTGGGAAATGAAGCGGAAGGGGCCGGAGCCCACCGGGTGCCGTGAAAAGTCGGAAGGTGCGTCATGCGGAACGATTCCGATGGCGGGGCGGGAGAGAGCGAAAAGGAAGGAGGCGTAGGACTCATTGAGGTGGAACACGACTGTGGCGGGATCAGGCGTAGCGATACTCGCGATCATGCGAAAGCCACCGCGCTTGGGAGAGTGATTTGCAGGATTGAGAATGAATTCGAACGTGGACTTGATGTCCGCGGAAGTGAGCGGGCGGCCGTCATGAAAACGGACATTGGGCCGGAGGTGAAAGACGTAGGTCAGAGCGTCGGGAGTGTCCCAGGCGCGAGCAAGATCCGGGAGGATGTTCATTTGATCGTCGCGAGCGACAAGCGAGGAAAAGATCAGCGAATCGAGGTGCTGAGACTGGCCATCGGTGGCGAAGCGCGGGTCGAGATTGGCAGGGTTGGATTCGATCAGGAAAACGAGAGAGGCGGGAGTGGACTTGGCGCGAAGGCAACCGTGGAGGCAAAGAGTAAGGACGCAGAGAAGCAGCGAGGTCAGAAGAAAGCGAGTCTTCGCCGCGAAGGACCCAGATCCTCGAAAGACGGGACGCTGCACAGCCAAACGTGGCTGCGGTAATTCAGCGCGGAGGAGCATAGGAGATTTTACCGAGTATGGCGGATTTTTGCGCGCCGGTGGCCGACGGGAGATTGCCGGGGCGTTGGTGGAAGGTCTCGTAGGCAAGAAGAGCGAAGGCAAAGGCCTCCTTGGCGTCGGGGGGAATGCCGAACTGAGAAGAAGGGATGACCTCGATTGGTAAGAAGTGGTGAAAGGCGGGCCGTGAATGGCGACGAAAGGGCGCTTCCGGTGTGAACGAAAGGGCGGCGGAGAGTTGGGCCATGATGAGCGGATTGTGGGCGCCGCCGCCGGAGACGATAAGCTGGTGGATTTTGTGATGTGGAAGCACGAACCGGTGGAGCGCGCCGACGACAGAGAGCGCGGTAAAGAGGGTGGCGGCGCGGATGAGGTCGTTCGATTGAGCCTTATGGCGGCGGCCAAGGGCAAGAATTTTTTCGAGGTAGGCGCGGCCATAGTACTCGCGGCCTGTGGATTTGGGCGGCGGGAGGCGGAGATAGGGGTCAAGGAGGAGTTCATCGAGTAGTGCGGGGATGGAGCGACCGCGCCGCGCGAGTTCGGCATTGTTATCGAAGCGGAGGCGGTTGCGGGTGAAGTGCGAGACCAGCCCGTCAATCAGCATGTTGGCCGGGCCAGTGTCGAAAGCGAAGACTTGATCAGTGCGCGCGCCGGCCGGAATGACGGTGATATTGGCGATACCGCCCAGATTGAGCGAGATGCGGCCGAACTTGAGGTGGCGATAGAGGAGATAATCGGCGTAGGGGACGAGCGGAGCGCCCTGGCCGCCAACGGCCATGTCGGCGGGGCGAAAATCGGCGACGGTGGTGATCCCAGTGCGGGCGGCGATAACCGCGGGTTCGCCGATTTGCAGCGTTGATGCCGTTTCCGCGCCAAAATAGTCCGATGGCTGACCCTGGTGAAAAATAGTCTGACCGTGAGAGCCGAGGAGTGCGATACGACGCGGCTGGACGCGGAATTTGCGGCAGGCAATGAGTGCGGCACCGGCAAAAATCCCGCCCAGACGGAAATTGAGCTGGCTGAGCTCGCCAGCCGAGATGGATTGTTGCTCGGCAACGCGCAGGATTTCCCGGCGGACCGCTGATGAGAAGGCGATCGAGGTGTGATCCCTGAGCTTGGCGCTGAGACGCGGCGGAGCGCCGGAAATTTCAGCAAGAGCGACTTCGATAGCGTCGGCGGAGGTGCCGGACATCAGGCCGAGGACCAGTGAGTGCGTTCGAGGCATAAAAAGCGACGGAAGAGAGATTTCACCACAGAGAATAGGCGGAGCACAGAGGAGAAAGGGCGCTCGCGAAGAAAAAGGCAACGGTTACGAGATTTGTTTTTTGAGTTGAGCGAGGAGGTTGAGGGCGTCGAGAGGGGCGAGGTGATCGAGATCGGCGGCGCGGAGGCGCTCGAGGACTTCCCGATCGAGGGGAGTGAAGAGGAGTTCCTGGTGGTTTTCACGGCGGGGCGAGCGGACGGAACAAGCGGACTCCGCGGTTCGCTCGGAATGACCGATTGGGGAATCGGCCGGGTCATCCGCTCCCGGGGAGAGGGTTTCGCTAAGCTGGCGCTCGCTCTGTTCATGGCGCCGGAGGACTTCGCGCGCGCGTTCGATGACGGCGCGCGGGAGGCCGGCGAGGCGGGCGACTTCGATGCCGTAGCTTTTATCGGCGGAGCCCGGCTCAACGCGGCGGAGAAAAACAATGTCGCTGGGGGTTTCCTTGACGGTGACGTGGACGTTCCGCACCCCCGGTAGAAGATCGGCGAGTTCGGTGAGTTCGTGATAGTGAGTGGCGAAAAGTGTGCGAGCGCGCGTGTGCTTTTGAAGATGCTCGACGACGGCCCAGGCGATGGAGAGGCCGTCGAACGTGGCGGTGCCGCGGCCGACTTCGTCGAGAAGCACCAGGCTTTGCGGCGTGGCGTGATTCAGGATGGCCGCGACCTCGGACATTTCGACGAGGAACGTGGAGCGTCCGCGCGCGAGATTGTCCGCGGCGCCTATGCGCGTGAAGATACGATCGGTGACCGGCAGCTTCGCCTGACGAGCGGGAACAAAGCAGCCCATCTGCGCCATAAGCACGATCAGAGCGGTTTGGCGAAGGTACGTGGATTTGCCACCCATGTTGGGCCCGGTGATGAGCAGGATTTGCTGCCGTACCGGATCGAAGCAAAGGTCATTGGGAATGAAGCGCTCGCCGCGCTGGCGAAGGAGTTCTTCGATGACGGGGTGACGCCCGGCGACGATGAGGAGTTCGCCGGTGGAATTGAATTCGGGGCGGACGTAGCCGCGGTCCGCGGCGAGCTTGGCAAATGCGGTGAGCACATCGAGCTGCGCGATGGCCACGGCGGTGCGGCGAAGGCGGGCGGCTTGCGCGGCAATGCTGGAGCGAATTTCGAGAAAAAGCTGGCGTTCGATTTCAAGGATGCGCTCTTCGGCGGCGAGGATTTTGCGCTCGTAGTCCTTCAGTTCGGGCGAGGTGAAGCGCTCGGCGTTGACAAGCGTTTGCTTGCGTTCGTAGTCGGCGGGCGCGAGGTGCAGATTGGGTTTTGAGATTTCGATGTAGTAGCCAAAGACCTGATTGAAGCGGATTTTGAGCGAGGCGATGCCGGTGCGCTTGCGCTCGCGCTCTTCCATGGCCGCGATGATTTGCCTTGCATGTGTGCTGAGGCTGCGCAATTCGTCCAACTCGGCGTGAAAACCCGGACGGATGATTCCGGGAT
>Ga0209062_1001912_pt1 | contig 31347 bp, 32 predicted proteins | sample Coa_R2_2_FD_187158 | JGI IMG/M metagenome (GOLD analysis project Ga0209062, IMG submission 187158) | Surface soil microbial communities from Centralia Pennsylvania, which are recovering from an underground coalmine fire - Coalmine... | ecosystem: Environmental > Terrestrial > Soil > Unclassified... | reverse complement strand
TTATTCGCACGAGAACTTATCTCAGGGCGTTGATCCAGACGAAGCGGTTTGCCCAACTCAAGGTCTTCGGCCGGCACCAATCGTTCCGTGAACGGAACATGACAAAGCCACCCCTCCCGTCTACAGGGGCGCCTATAACAAAGATTTAATTAACTGGGTCACGCGTGCTCCACCAGTGCTCGCCAATCGTGAGCCGATGCATAAAATTGGTCCTAATTTGATTTGAGGGACGATTTCTGATGCGTAGCCGTAACGGTTTGCCTTGGGTTCCCGACATTTCTTGAGTAGCTTTTGATGAACGCGAACGTCGAATTGGCCACCGTGATTCACGCCTTGAAGGTTGCGGAGCATCGCAGTTTCCGCTGCGCCACGGAGGCGCTTGGCATTTGCCAATCCAGTATCAAGCCTGTTCGGAAACTAGAAAATATGTTAGGTGTCGATCTGTTCGACCGGTATCATGCTGGGGTCAAAGTGACCAATGCCGGCCGTCAATTCTTCGAGCACACAAGATGGCGCTCGATCATCTCGACTCGGCAGTGTCATCGGCCGGCATGGCCGGACGAGTCGAGAACGGCAGCTTGAAGACCGGCATTTTTTCGTCACCGGCCTCGGGATTTTTGCCGGAGCTGCTGCGCTGCTATTTGGCCAGGCATCCAGGGATTGACATCGGCATCGTCGAAGCGCCGCCCAGCGAAAATCTGGCGCGGCTTCGCGCGGAAGAACTCGATATTGTCTTCATCATGGGCGAGCCACTCCTTCGTCCAATCCCGCGTCCTCCTCGTCTGGGAGCGGGGGGTGCCGCGCACGAGCATCGGCTGCTCCCGATAAAGGTCGGGATAAAGTGTTTTCAGATTGGAGATTTTTGGAAGGTCATAGACTTCAATGTAGGTACTGTCCGGATGAAGCGTAGCGTAATCCTGATGATAGGATTCAGCCGGATAAAATGCCTGCAGTGGCTCCACTTTGGCCACGATCCGGCCGGGGAAACATGCGCCTGGTCGAGTTCGGCGATGTAGGCTGCGGCGACACCTTGCTGTGCGTCGTCCACGGCAAAAATCTCGGACCTCTATTGGGTGCCTTCGTCGGGCCCTTGCCGGTTCAACTGCGCCGTGTCGTGGGCCACGGAAGAATAGATTTGCAGCAGGTGGCCGAAGGAGATCTCCTTAGGGTCGAAAGTGATCTCTACCGCTTCGGTGTGGCCGGTTCGGCCCGAGCTGACCTGCCTGTTGCTGTCATCACACGAAGCGTAATCACGGCGGCAACAAAAACGACCGTAAACAGGATTTTGAAGACCATATTCATTCTTGGATCTCCATGGCCCAGAACCCGCTCCCCTTGGGTGGCAAGACAAGCGCAAAGGCACAAGTGACAGAATCGCCGAAGTGAGCGGATCGATAAAGGATGGAATGGCTATATGTTCGATAGCGGTGCGCCATCTTGCCGAAGGAAGTACCGAAGGCGCAAAGATGGAACTGCTAACACGCCCTCAGTGCATCGACGATGACATCAATCGCCGTTCGCTTCCTGTAGTCCGGATCTACAAAGCGGGCCCGGATGATCGAATCGCGGCCGACGACAAAGGTCGCTGGAATGGGCAATATCCAAGCATCATTGCCCTGATAAGGGGTAATATCCCAACCGGCCTTTGTCATCTGCTTCTGCATCTCGAGTCCGACGAAAATCGCGAGATTGAGCGAAAGCGCGTAGCCATTGTCGACGTCTGTCAAGACCGGAAACGGCTTTGCCGCGGCATCCGATTTCAGCGCAGTTGCGAATTGTTGCAGGTCTGGCGTTATGGCGACAATCTGACCGCCGGTGGGCTCGACTTCGCATTGCGCTTGGGCCAGCGCATTTGTATTGAGGCGGCAATAGGGGCACCAGTGCCCGCGATGGAAGGATAGCGCCACCGGCCCTTTGGAGAGCAGCTCTTCGAGGCTGACAAGATGCCCTTGATCATTGGGCAGCATGAAGGGCGGCATAGGCTCGCCAACCACGGGAGCTGTGCTGCCAGAGCCGCTGAGAGTGAGCCGCGTGATCAACCGGTCCACCGCTTCGGCAAAAGCGGGGCTTGCCAAGCGGACCGAGTCCGCGAAGGTCTCCAGACGGACGGCCAGGGGCGCGTCCAAATCACGCGCAGCCTGAAACGCCTCTTCGAGGATCTGAGAAAGCGTAAGCTCCTTCACGCCCTATCTCCAGCCGGCAGGCGCCGTGCACGAGCGCTCCGGCGAAACACTATATCACCGACAATATACTTCTTGTAAACTTGAACGGTCGGCACGACTTTGCATGACGCATGTGAGCCTTTGGAATCGCGCTTGAGCGCGGCACGGAGTACAAAATGCATCTGTGAGAACCCGCCATGGTTTGGGTCCCTCGGCGTGCTCCTCGCAATAAGATGCTATAGTTGAGCGAGGAGGCTAGGGTTGGTACCCGAAATTTGTCGCTTAGGTACGACAAAACGGTTTCGCCGGTCGTCAAGGCGTCCATCAAAGCGGAGTCTGCCACAAGAGACGCCGGAGGCGGGATAAGAGTGCGGGTAGGCGGTGAGATGCAGAAAAGGACATTGGAGGCGGTCTTCCGTGACATTTGTTCGGTCGAAGGGCCGCTGAGGGAGCGACTCGAAGCGTTCAGCCAAGCCGTGCGCGAGCTCGGCCTGCCTTATGCCGAAGCCTATGACGATCTCGCCGCGCGCTTGAAAGCAAGTCAAGCCGGTGCCGCCGCGCCCGGGCCCGGGGACACCATGCCTCTTTTCGTTCTTCCGGACGCAAGTGGGCATCTCGTCGGCCTCTCGTCCCTATTGGAGGATGGCCCTGTGGTCATCAGCTTTAACCGGGGTCATTGGTGCGAATATGACGCAATCGAACTTTCGGCATTTCGCCAGGCGCTGAATGAAATCGCGTCCCACGGCGCCAAAGTCGTCTCAATCATGCCAGAGACCCAAGAGTTCATATCAAAGATATATACGGACCAAGAAACTTCCTTCACTCTACTATCGGATGTCGACAACAGCTATGCCCTGATCGTCGGCCTTGTGATCTGGCTTGGAGAGAAGGTTCGAAACCTTTACCTTGAACATGGGCTCCGTCTCGACCAGTATCAGGGCAGCGGCGCCTGGTTCGTGCCGATCCCGGCGACCTTCGTAGTCGGAACCGACGGCCGTATCGTGTCGCGCTACGTCGACCCGGATTTCCGCAAGCGCATGGAAATCAAAGACATCCTTGCGGCGCTCAAGGTTGCGAAATGCCGACATTGATGGGCGGCGTTGTGTTTGCGTCGCGTTTGTCAGAAACATGGGTTTGCCGATCGCGAATTCTCACGAGCTTGATTAGAACCGTTGTCGCCGAGTTAGATCTTGTTGGAATCAGGCCAACCTCATTCGGCTGTCCATCCCCCGTCGATCGGCAATGCGGCGCCGGTGATTGAGGCGCCAGCCCCAGTGCAAAGGAACACTGCCAAGCTGCCGATTTGCTCGGTTGTGACGAATTTTCGGGTCGGCTGGGCGTGCAGCAGCACATCTTTTATAACTTACTCCTCGGTGAGGACGCGCGCCTTTGCTGTTTCGGGGATCTGGTTTTGAACCAAAGGCGTCAGCACATAGCCGGGACAGATCGCATTGACCGTGACGCTATGTTCGGCCGCCTCTAGCGCGACCGTTTTGGTCAAGCCCGCGACACCGTGCTTAGCCGCGACATAGGCCGATTTGAACGGCGAGGCCACCAGCGCATAGGCGGAAGCGATATTAATAATGCGGCCCCAGTTGCGCGCCTTCATCTCCGCGATGACAGCGCGGATTGTATGAAATGCGGAGGAAAGGTTGATGGGCAATTATGGCATCCCATTTCGCGGGCGGAAAGGTCTCGATTGCTTCGACATGCTGGATGCCCGCATTGTTGACGAGTATGTCGACTTTGCCAAAGGCACTGCGTGCGGCGTCAACCATCCCCTCGATGTCGCTAGGCATTGACATATCGGCGGCAGAATAGACGGTCTTCACGCCAAAGGATTGTTCGATGTCCTTGCGGATCTGGCTGATCGCGGCGGCATCGCCAAAGCCGTTAAGCATGACATCGGCGCCCTCCCTTGCCAAGGCCTGGGCAATGCCAAGCCCGGTTACGATCGCAGCCCTGCCGGCAAGTTCGCCGGGAGCCGGATCGTTGGGTTTGGAATCGCTGATTGTACTCATGGAAGGCTCCTGTTGCTATCGGCGCCGGTGCTCTGCGGTTCGGGAGCTGGCGCGGCGCGAAACGTGACGCGAGGGTATTGACGCCTGATAGCAAGCGTACTGTGGCCAAGCGTGCGATTGAAATAGCATTTGCGGTATGGTTTGATAGCCATAGGCTATGGCCCGGGCTGATGACGGCCCGCCTGGCGGTCACAAGCCTTGCGCAGCGACGGCGGCACGAATGGAAATGCACCAGGTCCGGTACTTCCTTGCGGTGGCGCGCGTCCTGAATTTTACCCGCGCCGCCGAGGAGTGCAATGTCGCGCAGCCCTCCCTCACGCGTGCCATCAAGCAGCTGGAAGAAGAGTTCGGCCAAGAGCTCTTCCGGCGCGAGCGAAATCTCACCCACCTCACCGAATTTGGCCGGCGCATGACGCCCTTTCTGCAGCAATGCTATGACAGCGCCGCCGCTGCCAAGACTCTCGCCTCATCGCTGAAAAAAGGCGCGGTCTCGCCGTTGACGCTCGCCATTTCGAGCTCGCTCAGCCTGTCGCTGATCCTTTCGCAACTTACTGAACTGAGCAGGGCGTTTGATGGCTTGGAGCTGCGCCTTCTGCGCGGGGCCAGCGGTGACGTTATCGAATATCTCAAAAAGGGCGAAGCGGACATGGCGCTTGCCGGTCCATTGGGCGAGTCCTGGGACCGGCTGGAGTCCTGGCCACTCTTTACCGAGCGTGTCCATGTCGCCGTCAGCAAGATACATCGATTTGCGAGCAGCAAGGCGATCGAGGCCAAGGACTTAGCGGGAGAACGCGTGATTATCCGGACCTATTGTGAAACGAGCCAAGAGTTCGCCAATTTTTTGGACTCTCAGCAGGTGCGACCCAAGGTCTCGCACAGAATGGTATCCGAACGAGACTATCTGTTTCTGCTTGAGGCGAATCTGGGCGTAGGTCTTATGCCCGAAAGCACGGTGCGGTCGAATCTGGTCACATGCGTCCCGGTCAAGGGGCTCGACCTCAGCCGAACCATCTCCGTTTATGCCGTCGCCGGGAGGCAGAGGCCGCTGGCGGCCAGCACACTCATAAAACTCCTCCGGGCAGGCAACTGGCCTGCCCAAATCGGCAAGTCCTCGCAATCGCGAGGCGCAGCCGCCTGAAGGGAGCGGAGTTTGCGTTCCGTTCCTTGCCGCCGGAACCTTCGTCCGCTCTAAAGAGCGCTAACAATTCCGCGAAATGATAGCGAGCGGCTATCAACTCAAGAGCCAATCTGTATTTCAACTTGAGGCAGAGCTTCTCCATCCTCCGGCTTGAAGCGTCACGCGCCTGCGGCGTGAGTTTGTCTAATGGAGGAGTCCATGTTGAACCGTTTCAGCGTTGCGATTTGCGTTCTTGCGATTGCGGCGGAGATCGGACTGCCCCGGACGAACGAGACTTTTGCCGCCGCATTACCCGCTGCCAACGGCGTCGTGAAGGTCAAAAGCAACTACGGATTTGATGAGACGATCACTCGCCTCAAAGCAGACATCGCGAAGAAGGGCATCATGTTCTTCACCGCGATCGACCAGGCGCGGCTTGCCGCAGGCGCGGGGATAGAGCTTCGCCCTTCGACGCTTTTGATCTTTGGTAATCCCCCGCTCGGAATTCAGTTTCTGACTTCGAACCCAGAGGCTGGGCTCGATTGGCCTGTTCGGCTGCTGGTGACAGAGGATGCGAAGGGTCAGGTTTGGGCGGTCTATTCGGACTTTGGGTGGGTTGCGCGCCGCCACCACATAAAGGACCGGGACGCCGCATTCAAAATGGCCTCGGAGGTCATTTCGTCAATTACCTCGAGCGTGGCGTCGAGATAGATCTCGTGACGATTTTGGAGGGTTCCAGATGACCCAAGCGCATTCTCTCGACGGTAACGGGAAGGCCGGGAGCCTCGCGAAAAACGACGGCGCCGCGGGGCCGGATGTCTCCGGTTTCGGCCAGATTGTCATGGTGCTGCAGGGCGGCGGCGCGCTCGGCGCCTATCAGGCGGGCGTCTATCAGGCGCTGCATGAAGCCGGAATTGAACCTAATTGGCTCATTGGCACATCGATCGGCGCCATTAACGCCAGCCTCATCGCCGGCAATGCGCCAGACCAGCGGCTGGAAAAACTCGAGGAATTTTGGAATCGCGTGGCAAACAACCCGGCGCTCGAAGCTGCGGCTTGCGTCCCCGGGATCGGCCGCCTCTGTTCGAATTGGATGACCTTGACGAGCGGAATACCAGGCTTCTTCACGCCAAATCCGCTCGCATTCTTTGGACTTGATGTCCCATTGCCGGTTGATGGGGCGGGCTATTACTCCACAAAGCCGCTCGAAGCGACCTTGTCCAATCTTGTGGATTTCAACGGAATTAACGGTGGCCCAACGCGGCTCACCGTCGGCGCGGCAAACATTCAGACTGGCGAAATGCGCTATTTCGACAGCCGCGATACGAAGCTCACGGTTCGCCATGTCATGGCTTCGGGAGCGCTCCCGCCGGCGTTTCCGGCGGTGCGCATCGACGGCGAGCTTTACTGGGACGGCGGAGTCCTCTCAAACACTCCGGTTGAGGCGGTATTCGACGACAATCCTCGCCGCAATTCGTTGGTGTTTGCGGTCCATATGTGGAATCCGGGCGGACCCGAGCCGGAGACAATCAGGGCTGTCCTGAACCGGCAGAAGGATGTTCAATATTCAAGCCGGGCGGTGAGCCACATCAGACGGCAAAAGCAAATTCACCGCTTGCGGCACATCATTGCCGAACTCGCCATGCGGCTGCCCGAGACCGAACGCCAGACAAACCTTGTGCGCGAAATGGCGAGCTATGGCTGCCTCACCCGGATGCATGTCGTCCGGCTTCTCGCGCCTGCGCTCGAAGGCGAGGACCACACCAAGGACATCGACTTCAGCCGCAAAGGTATCCGCTGCCGCTGGGCAGCCGGCTATGGAGACGCGTGCCGGGTGTTAGCGGAAGCTCCTTGGGAAGCAAAGGTCGATCCGGTCGAGGGCTTCTATCTTCACGAACGCAGGCCCGCGACCGCGCCGATGGGGTGAGCAGGGGGCGACGACGGTGCCCATCCGCCGACGCATGGCAAATGTCGCTGGCGACTCGGTGTAGGGAGTCCATATTATGCAAATCTCTCGGCTCAATTGGGCTGCAAGCTTTATCGTTATCGCCTCTGCCAGTCCGGCCATTGCCGATGCCGATGTGAGCGCAGGGCAAGAAATCTATCAGGCGCAGTGCGCAGCCTGCCATTCTAATCAGGCCGGAGTGAACGGCATCGGCCCCTCGCTTGCGGGGGTGGCCGGACGCAAGGCGGGATTACTGCGAGATTTCCACTTCACCCCGGCGCTCCAGGGCTCGGGACTTGCGTGGGACGCCGACACTTTCATCAAGTTTCTGGCGGACCCGGCCAAGATCGTGCCCGGCACGGCGATGACTGTAATGGTGCCCGATGCCACAGGCCGCGCGAATCTTTTCGCTTATCTAGCAACGCTCAAGGACGCGATGGCCGAGACCACGCCAAGTGGGCCTGCGGCGCCGGCGGCTCCGAAGATCACCGGTCCGAGCCAGGCCGAGCTCAGCGAGGCCGCTGCCAGCACCGAAAATTGGGTTTACGCCTCACACGACTATGCAGGGTCCCGCTTTGTCGATCTGAAACAAATCACTGCCGCTAACGCTAAAGACCTGCGGCCGGTATGCCTTTATCGCTCTGAGCAGCCGGCCTCTGTCCAGACGAGCCCGCTCGTTTATGGCGGGGTGATGTACCTCACCTTTGGGCGCGCTACGGTCGCGCTCGATGCAAAGACTTGCCGGGAGCGCTGGACCAATATCTGGCAGCCGAAGGGGCAGGAGATTTCCCCGGCAAACCGCGGCGCGGCCATCAAGGACGGCCGGCTCGTGCGCGGCACAGCAGACGGCTATCTGCTCGCCCTCGATATGGCGGACGGCTCTCTTCTGTGGAGCCAGTCGATCGCAAACGCGGCGGGAGGCCAGTATCTCAGCATGCCGCCGCTCATCTATGAGAACCTCATCATTGTCGGGCCCTCGGGGGCCGATTTTGGCGCGAAGAACTGGATTGGCGCTTTCAAACTGGACAGTGGCGAACCCGTATGGAGGTTCAACCTCATTCCCGAGCCAGGCGAGCCCGGGGCTGAAACCTGGGAGAATCAGGAGGCATTGAAGCATGGCGGGGGCAGCCTGTGGACGCCGGTTTCGCTCGACGCAAAGGCTGGCATCGTTTACCTGCCAGTCGGCAATCCGGCGCCAGACTTTTATGGCGAGATTCGGCCCGGTGTCAATCTTTACACGGACTCAATCGTTGCCCTCGACGCCAAAAGCGGCAAGCTCCTCTGGTACCATCAGTTCATTCCCCATGACGTGCACGACGCCGACCTCAGTCAAGTCAGTCCGCTGTTCGAGACAACCATCGACGGCAAGAAGCACGAGGTGATTAGCGTCAGCGGCAAGGATGGGCTGCTGCGGCTGCTCGATCGCAACAGCCATGACCAGTTCTACGAGGTCCCGATCACGACGCGCGAGAATGTCGACGCTAGCCCCACCGTCGAGGGTGTTCATCGCTGCCCGGGCTTGCTCGGAGGCATGGAATGGAATGGGCCCGCCTATGATCGCAATAGCAATACCCTATTCGTCCCAGCCGTCGACTGGTGCGGCATATTCCGGAAAGCGCCCAAAGACCCGCCGATCATGCAAGGCATGCATTATTACGGCGGCTTCGTCGCCTCAGATCCGCGCGAAAAAGCGAAGGGTTGGTTGACCGCGTTTGACGCCTCGAGCGGCAAGGAGCGGTGGAAATATGCATCAACCATGCCTCTCGTCGCCGGCGTCACCGCAACCTCCGGCGGGGTTCTTTTCACCGGCGACCTCAACAACGACTTTCTCGCCTTGGATGCCAAGACCGGAGATGTACTCTATCGGTTTAACACCGGCGGCAGTATTGGCGGCGGCGTGATCACCTACGCAGTCGATGAAAAGCAATATGTCGCTGCGACTTCCGGAACCGTATCGGCGTTCTTTGGCGGATCAGGCCTGCCGGCAGTGATCATCTTCGCCGCAGGCAGTGGCGCTGCGCGGGCTGCGATGGCGCCTCTGGATCCAGACAAAGCGCCAATTGCGGCGGTGGACCGTTTCAGTAAGAAGGCAGCACACTTGCAGTTGCGCACGGCCGGCAACCATCTTCCCGGCCCCAACGAGCCGGTCGATTTCGATACTGAACCGTTCGTCACGCAAGGCCTATCGCCCATCACGGGGAAGCCGGTGCGCTACTACAATTTCGATGTGCAAAGCACCGCGCCGGCGCCAGTCTACGTGCTGTATCGCGAGGGCGAAGACAAACCGCTAAAGGGCCAGCTCGATATCATCGATACGCTGCCAGGCGAGAAGAGCTACAACGATTTTCGTCGGGTTTGGAAAGTGTGGGTGCCGAGGGATTATGTTGCGAATTCGATTACTGACGCGGCGAAGTTGAGAAACGCCAACTACAAAATGCAAGAGACCAGTACGTTACGCAACATGCCGGTGGTGCCTGACAAGTCGCGCGCGAGAATGCGTTTAAATGGCGAAAGCGCGGAACTGCATCGCGCCTGGTACCGAGGCGAAGTAGCGAAGTATTTCAGCTTCGATGAAGCGCCTTTGTCGGCGGCAGGAACCAACGTTCCGGTGTCGCCAATTTACGTGACGTTCAATGTCAATCCCAACCAGTCAAATGGGGGTCCGGCCTCCGGTTTCCGTGCCGAGCCCAACTCTCCACAGACCCATAACGTACCGGCGACGCTTCCTGGAGATGCGGGGTATTCACCGTTGTGGTTGGTGGTCGTCTATGACAACGCCGATTGGCCGGCGGTACACAACCTCGATTCTGCGCTCAAGGCGAAGGTGCTCGCTGCTGGGGTGGCGACAGTCAATTGCCCAATCGTTGCCACTGCGGTCCGAATTGCGCCGGCAACTCCACCGGGAAGGCGTCGACCAGGACGAGCCCGCTGATTTGGCCGGGGTAAGTCTGGGCGTAGTGGCGCGTAGAGGCGCATGAAGAGCCCACCCAATGAATGCCGCAACAAGATATTGGGGCCTGGTAGCTGGGTCGCGGCGATCAGAGTAGCAGGTCGCTGGCGACCTCCCAAGCCGTGTGCGGCATCTAAATTGGGCTACTGCAGGCCGGAAACGACGTATTCGTTCTATGGTCACGGTACCAGCACGAGCTTACCAGTTGTTCTGCGGCTTTCCAGTGCGCGATGCGCGTCCGCTGCGGCTTCCAGCGCATAGGTCCCGCCAACGGTCACCTTAAGTTCTCGGCGCACAGTAAGATCGAAGAGCTCTGCGATGCCCTCTCTCAGCGTAGCAGAGGTCAGCAACGGAGCGAGCGCGAAGCCGGTCAATGATTGGTTCTTGAAGATAAGCCCAAGAAGCCCCGGCACGCCGATTTGGAAACTCTGAATGTTGAGCGCCCCATAGACGACGAGCTGGCGGAGGGGCGCCAGTGCGGCTAGACTATAGCATCGGTCACTTTTCCGCCCACCGACTCATAGATAATGTCTGGACCAGCTTTCCCCGTCACCGCCCCCAATGTTTCAACCCAGCCAAACTGGGTGTAATCAACACCAAGATCGGCACCGAGCGACTGGGCGAAAGCGCGCTTCTCTGCTGTACTCGCGCCAGCGATGTCAGTTTTCGCTCCCGCGCGCTTGGCGAGTTGCACGAAAATCGAACCAACTCCACCAGCCGCGGCATGACGAGCACTGTCTTGCCCTTTGGCGGAGCCTGCCTCGTCAGATAAAGAGCAGTGAGGCCCTGGACCATCAGTGCAGTTGCCTGCTCGAACGACAAGGCGTGAGGAATCGGTGCCGCGAGGTCCGCGTCAATCACCAGATAGCCGGCGTATCCGCCAAAAAGCTTGCCGGAAGCGAACAGCGGCGCGGCTACGCGCATTCCAATTGTCAATCCGCTCATGCCCTTACCAAGACCTTCGATCACACCAGCAGCCTCCGAGCCGGGAACGCATGGAAGGGGCGGAGTCATCGCGTAGCGATTTTCGCGCGCCAGTGTATCGGCGAAGTTGACGCCTGAAGCGCGGACGCGGACGAGCACCTGGCCGCGCCTAGGCTCAGGTAGTGCGATTTCGACGCGTTCAAGGGCCCAGGGACCGCCAAAGCGGCTCATCTGAATGGCTTTCATCATGCGCGTCGAAAACGTGGCCCTGCCATTATGAGACTACTGAAGGACGCACAGGGGCTATGTCCAGCCGCGATGTCAGTGCCGCTCCTAAAGCGAGCGCAAGGGCGATGCCAAACATGCATGCGGCCCAGACAAAACGGTCGAAGACAAAGCCAAGTACCGCGGTCCCAGCAAGCCCCCCGGCAAAATAACAAGCCAAATACATGCCGCTCGCCGCGCCGCGATCGGTGGTTGCCGCGCGTCCGACAAATCCCGTGACGATTGCCTGGGCAAAGAAGGTCCTTACCCCAACAAGAATCATTCCGGCGATGACAGCTTCGAACCTTGGCGCCAGCAAGAGCGGCAGGCCAATCGCTGCAAGACCAAGACCGCTCCATAATGCTGGTTTCGTTCCGAACGTTCCGGCCATCTTCCCCGCCAGGGGAGTCGTGAAGAAAGATGGCACGAAGACAAAATAAACAAAGCCAGCCGCCATCATGCCGATGGCAAGCGGCGCCCAGACGAGCACAAAATTGACATAGGTGAAAATGCCAATGAAGGCGAAGAGAATGCAAAAGCCGATCACGAAGGCGGCGCGAAGGGCGCTATTGCGCAAATGCGTGGCAAGCACATGTGCTGCGGAGTGAGTTTACGCGTCCTCGGTCTCCATCGCCTGCACATGATCGATCGTCAGATAGACGAGGATCGCGCCGGTGATATTGAGGCAAGCGAAGACAAAGAAGTTACTTGCCAAGCCGAAATGATCGGCGACCGCCGCCGATAACAGCCTGCCGATGAGGTTCGACGCCACATTGCCGGTAATGTAGGCCGCGAATGCTCCGGCTGAATCGTGAGCACTGCACCGCTCGCCGAGATAGGCAAGAGTGAGCATAAAGGCCGAACCATGCAAAGACCCTGCGCGATACGCAAGCCAGCAAATACCGCGACATTGGGGGCATCGGCTAACAGAAAGGTCGGAATTGCAAGCAGCGCGAGGCTGATGATGATGCCTCGGCGGCGGTCAATCCTCTGGCTGAAAAATGCGACGGCCAAACTTGCAACGGCCATGCCGAGCGTGGTTGCGTTGACCGGCAATCCCATTGCGGCGGGCGTGACGCCATAGGGGCGGGTAAGCAGCGGAAGGATGGCTTGGGTAGCAAATAGATCGACCAGGGTGAGAAAGGCTATGTGTCCAATCAGAAGGCTGCGTGCGATGACCCCGAACGACGATTGCGGCATGGCGCCATCGTGGGAACTTGGCCGCGCCATCAATGCCCTATTTGCCTGTGCCAATTGGGGCCTCCCATTAACCAGTGGCCGGATACCAGCTCGTAGCGACGACTCATGACGGTGGCGTCACCCCGAGGCGCGAAGCGAGGCGTCCAGAGGGGCTACCAACGAACTGGAGTGCCTCGCTCCGCTCGCAATGGCGGTTTCCTCATCAGGGAGATTTGGAATGAATAGACAGGCTGGGGCTTACGCCCGGCCGAGAATCACATATTATGATCGCTTTCGTCATGCTGCACGTCGGCGGATAAAAGCGTCACCGGCGAGCGACTCGTATTTTTCCACCAATGCGACGTGGCGCTCGTCTCGCGCGCGATCTCGCCGGCCTTATGCACGATCGGCACAGCGCAATTGCTGGCATATTCGGTGATCGTGCCCTCAACGATATAGATGATGGCCGGGCGGTCGGCGTGGCTATGCCAGGGCACAACCCCGCCCGGTTGAATGACGAGCTTACGCAGCCGGAGCGTGCGGCCGTCAATCGCCGCCGGCTCCTTTGCAAGATCGATCGCGGAAAGGACCGTATCGGTCACACCCTTGGCCGGGTTCGCGACTGGTTTCGTCGCGTCGGCACGCATCTCGTCCGCAGGGCACTCCCCGGCCTGAGCGGCAGTTGCCAATAAAGCCGCACCAAGCGCGGCGGCGAGAACCAAAGCCTGTTTCTTGACCATATCTCTAGCTCCTGTCCATTCGCCTGCGGAGAACACCGAGGCCCAATGAGTGGAATCGCATAAACAAGCGGCGCATTGAAATATCAAACGGCTTTAGTGTCGATAGCCGCAAGCTATGGTGACGGTTGGTCGACTCGGCTATCGCTGACCAGTGTGCTCAGCGGCAAGACGCTGGCCATCGCATAGGGCATGCAGTTTCGAGTTCAAGCGGCCTTTGTATGCCCGATAGGTCAGAGAACAGCCTTTTTTGAGCAGACTGGCCGGGATCCGACGAGGCTTCAGATGGGTTGTGCCGATCATCAGCCGGTCGAGCTTTGCCGCCTTGCGCGCAAGCTCCGCGACAATCTTGTTGAAAGGCCAAGCCAGCTCCACCCGCATCACGGCCGCGCAAGCCGTTAGGGATCACAAAACAATCTCGCTGATCAAAATCAATTCACCCGTAGTAGCGTCTTCGCCCTGCCAATGAATCAACCGTTTGCTCTATGCAAGGAAAATGATGGGTTCTGAGCATAGGGGAACGCGTGTCCGGCCTACCCCCGTGTCTTACTCTATTCTCTGTGACAATCTCGCCTTCAGCCGCGGTGCCGCGAAATCGAGAAAGGCGCGAAGCTTGAGGGGCAAGAGCCGCCCGCCCGCATGGACAAGGCTGACGGGTAGCGGCGGCGGCTCGAACTCTTGCAGCACGACGCTCAGCAAGCCTTCCCGCGCCGCTTGCGCGATTTGGTAGGACAGCACGCGCGTCACCCCGAGGCTCGCGATCGCCGCGTCGACGGCGGCCTCGGCGGTGTTGACGACGAGCCGCGAACGGACCGCGACCGATAGAGTGGACTTACCGGTGTTGAACGTCCAGGCATCTGGCGCCATTAGCCCTTCGAAAGTCACGCAGGCGTGCGTGGCGAGATCAGAAGGGTTCTCCGGCGTGCCATGCGCGGCGAAATAGGCCGGGCTTCCGCACACCACGCGCCGGATGGCGCCGACCCGTGTCGCGACAAGGCCGCTGTCCGGCAGCTCGCCGATCCGGAGCGCGAGATCGATAGGGTCTTCCAAGAGATTTACCACGTGATTGGCCAGCACGAGGCGGATGTTGATGTCCGGATACGCCGCGAGGAATTCGGCCACCAGGGGGAGGACGTGCAGTCGGCCGAACACGATCGGTGCCGTGATGATCAAGCCACCTTTCGGTGCGCTGTATTCACCCGACGCGGCGCGCTCGGCTTCTCCCACATCCTCAAGGATGCGCTTGCACGCCGCGACATAGGATTGTCCGGCGCCGGTCAGGCTGATTTGCCGGCTCGACCGGGTGAGGAGCCGCGTCTTGAGATGAGCCTCAAGGTCCGAAACCTTGCGGCTGACGGTCGCTAGCGGCAAGCCCAGCCGCCGGGCCGCGGCGGACAAGCTGCCGGCTTCGACGGCGTTGACGAAGATCGACATGGATTCGAGGCGATCCATTCTCAGAATCCGGAAGGATGAATTCCAATTTTACCAGCTTGTAGCATTTTCTGGAAGGGACCAAATTCCGGTGCTGGCCAGCCCGGCCGAACCGCGAAAGGAAATGCCCATGTCCCGCATCCCAACCCCCGCCGCGATCACAGACACTCCCGCTGCAGCACGGCAATTGCTGGAAGGCGTCCAGAAGCAGCTCGGCACGTTGCCGAATATGTTCCGCCTGATCGCGAACAGTCCCGCCGCGCTCGAGGGCTACCTCGGCCTCTCCGGCGCTCTGAACAAAGGCGCCTTACCCGCCTCGACGCGCGAGCGGATTGCACTCGCCGTCGCCGAGATCAATGGCTGCGCCTATTGCCTATCTGCCCATACCTATCTCGGGAAAAACGTTGCCAAGCTTGACGACGCCGAGATCGCCGCCAATCGCAACGGCGCCTCGAACGATCCCAAGGCGGACGCCGCCGTCCGTTTCGCGGTTAAGGTCTTGCACGCGCGCGGCCATGTCAGCGATGACGATCTCACCGCTGCCAAGTCGGCAGGCTATGATGATGCGCAGGTGATCGAGATCGTACTCCATGTCGCCCTCAACACCTTGACCAATTACATCAACGAAGCCGCCAAGACAGACATTGATTTTCCACTTGTTCGGACCGCCCGCCGCGCGGCTTAAGCGCCTTTCCTGCATCACCACAATTGGAGCCAGTCATGAACAAGTCCGTCGACCCTGCTACGTTGGCCAGTCCCGGCCGCAGCGCCCCGCTCGCAGCCACTCCCACCTCCGCTAGGCCCGTCACCTATCACACGGTTAAGGTGCGTGGACTGGATATTTTCTATCGGGAAGCTGGGTCACGGTCGGCTCCCACAGTGCTGCTGCTGCACGGTTTCCCATCGTCGTCGCACATGTTCCGCGACCTAATGCCGGTCCTTGCGGCTGGATATCACGTCATTGCGCCAGACTATCCTGGCTTCGGCCATTCGAGCGCGCCGGTTCGAGATGAATTCGCCTATACCTTTGCTAATCTCGCCGATGTGGTCGACGAGTTCACGGCCGTGGCGGGTCTCAAGAGCTATGTCCTCTACATGCAGGACTATGGCGGCCCCATTGGTCTGCGGTTAGCGGTCAAACATCCGGACCAAGTGCGCGGCCTCATTGTCCAGAATGCCGTCGTGAATGTCGAGGGATGGAATCCGGACGTTGCCGCCAGCTTCTTGCCGGCGTGGCAGAACCGGACACCAGAAACCGAGAAGCCGCTGCGCGCCGCCTTTGATGCAGAGGCGACAAAATTCCAATATACTCACGGTGTCTCGCGCTCGGACCGGATTAATCCCGACGCCTGGGTTTACGACCAAACTCTGCTCGATCGCCCCGGCAACGACAGCATTCAGGTCGAGCTGCTCTATCATTATAAGGATAATGTCGCTCAATACCGAGCTTGGCAGGATTATCTCGAAGCCAAGCAACCGCCAGTGCTCGTTGTTTGGGGAAATAACAACCCCTTCTTCACGGCTCAAGGGCGCGATTTTTTCAAGATTCTGGTGCCCGCCGCGGAGGTGCATTCCTACGATGCCGGTCATTTCGCGCTTGAATCGCACTGGCCGGAGATTGCCTCGGCCATTCGGGCATTTCTCGACCGCCTGCCAGGCACAATGTGAGACCGGCGCGGCGGTGGATCCGTATTCTTGACCGGGAGTGCCTGCTTGCCGCTGACCGCGATCCTCAGGGCTGCGTCCTCATGACAATTCACAAGGCGAAGAGCAAGGAATTCGATGGCGTTGTGCTTGTCGAGGGCGGGTTTGTTTCTCAGTTTTTTGACGCGAACCGCGAGCAACCGCCTTACCGGAGAAGCCGTCGTCTGCTTCGTGTCGGAATCACGCGCGCCCGCAGCCGTGTCACAATCGTCCGGCCTCAGACCGCAATACCTTCGGTAGGAAACTATAAATAGGTTTCGTTGCCAAGCGACCGGGTCATCCAATTCCTCAAACCCGCTATCGCTCAGCGATGGAGACCCCGCCGCGCATTGGCGGGTGAGTTCCAGGGGACGCGGGGAGAAGAGGCTCTGGGCCTCGCTTGCGCTCCTCGTGGCGAAGTTCAGGACTCATGCGGTTCGGCGCGACCGGGATTGTGCGGCCGAGCGACCGTTTCCGCCACTATGGCTTGAACCCGCTCGGCGTTCATGCCTTCGGCGGCGAGACGCTCGGTCAAACTCCGCACCAAAGACTCGATATCCGCTGGCGGCGCAGTGATACTGGCTTTTCGGCGACGATTGCCGACGCTGGGAACTTTAACTGCCAGAGCTGAGGCGATCTTGTTAGCGACGCGGTTAGCAGCGCGCTTAGATGGATCGTTTTGAACGTGCGCGTAGATCGCGGTCGAGCGGGCGTTCGAATGGCCCAGGATGGCGCCGGTCAGCGCCAATGCTTCTCCAGTCGAAATGGCCGTTGATCCGATCGTGTGCCTGAGGGTGTGTGGCGTGACTCCGGGAAGTTGAGCCTTTTTGATCGCCTTGGCCCAAATGCGCTTGGTCCCCTGGAAATAGCCCTCCCCGCGCTCTGCCGGGAATACGAAATCGCTGCCCTCCTCTCGCGGCAAGCTCTTCAGAAGGGCCACGGCGGCCGCGCCGAGCGGTCGGATCGACTTGCCGGTCTTGCTGTCGTCCAGTTCGAGCAATCCCTCGAAGAGATTGACTTCCGTCCATTGCAGCTCTGCGATCTCTTCGCGTCGGCATCCTGTGAGCGCCCAGAGACGCGCAATGTTCACGGCCTTTGGGTTGACGCCCTCCGCCTCCAGATCATCCAGTGCTGCGCCAAGGCGTTGACCTCATCCAACGTCAGAAAGCGCTCTTTATTGATTGTCCGTCTTGCGAACTGCAGCGGTTTCGCAGGGATTGCGGGAAACGATCTCGCTTCGGATCGCGAAACTGAACACGGCCGACAGGTCGCGAACGACCTTTCGCGCAGCACCTTTCCGCCACGGACGATGATCCGCTTCCGAACGGGTTGTCGAGGGGTTGCAAGGTCTTCTGCTCCAGGTCGAAATATCCAAGATCATAGTGCATCAAGATCATAGTGCATGAAGCTTGCCCGCGATTAGTGGAGAGCCATTGTCTGTTGGTTTGCTTCGTGCTCGAACTTTTGTAGCCAAGGGCCGAATGCTGGCGGACAGGATTGTCAAAGCCATCGATATATCTGGCGATGGCATTTCCGGCCTGGCGGCGTGATTGGAAACTGGTGCGCCAGACCAGCTCGGATTTGATCGTCTTGAACACTGTTTCCACCATGGCATTGTCGTAGCAATTGCCCTTGCCGCTCATCGAAGAAACAAAGCCGTGCCGATCGAGCATCCGCCGGTAATCATATGAGCAATACTCGCTGCCGCGATCCGAGTGCTGCAGAATTCCCGCTCTTGGCTGGCGCAAGGCGGCCGCCCGCTGCAAGGCGCAAAGCGCCAGATCTTTTTTCGGCCGGCCACTGAGCGCCCATCCGGCAATGCGGCGCGAGCAAAGGTCGAGAACAACGGCGAGATAAAGCCAGCCCTCGGTGGTCCAGATATAACTGATATCGGCAGCCCATTTCTCATCAGGTGCAGTGGCGGCAAAATCCTGATCAAGATGATTGGGCGCGACCGGCCCGCCATGGCCGCTCGGCCATCATTTTGAAGCGGCGCTTCTGCCGCGCCTTAAGATCATTATCGCGCATCAGCCTGGCAATCCTGTGGCGTCCGGCGAGGATACCATCCTCAATGAGATCGGCATGCATGCGCGGGCTCCGCAGGTCTCTTGCGAAAGCCGAAAGCGTTCACGGATATGGCAAGAAGCACCATGTCTTTGCGCTGGCGTTGACTTGCAGGGCGGTTTTTCCAGGCGAAGTAGCCGCTCTGGCTAACTTCGAGAGCTTCGCAAAGGTGCGCGACCGGGAATTCGGCTCTCTTCGCATCGATGAATGAAAATCTCATCGACTTCCCTCCTTGGCGAAAAAAGCCGCAGCCTTCTTCAGGATCTCGCGTTCTAGCTGAAGAATCTCGTTCTCCTTGCGCAGGCGGGCGAGCTCCATCGATTTTTTCGCCCGTTTCCGAAGGCGGAAGGGTACGAAATCGGTGGGAAAATCCCAGAGGTATTTTCGCTTTCTTTACAACTCTTTGTTTTAAATGGCAGGAGAGGAGGGACTCGAACCCCCAACCCCCGGTTTTGGAGACCGGTGCTCTAACCAATTGAGCTACACTCCTTCGCGCCCCATTTTTAGCCTGGAGGCGCTATCCGGTGCAAGAGCCGCACGGCGCGAGAGCCGGGCCCGCTTGACGCACCTCAAGGTCTTGCGGGCTGGAACCATAATGGCCTTCCATGGAAGAGCAGCAGACTGAACCGGCTCCGTCCACGGCAGGAGCGGGGCATAAGGGGCGCCAAGAGGAGCCTATCGACCTCATCGCCCAGCTCGTGCACGAATTGTATCCCCAGCGGGCGAGATTTACCGGCGTGGCCCTGCCGAGCCGGATCGAGCGCGACCTTGGCATCGACAGCCTTGGCCGGACCGAGCTGATCCTGCGCATCGAGCGTGCCTTCCGCGTGCGCCTGCGCGTCCGCAGCATGGAAGCCGAACGGCCGCGGATCTGCTTAAAGACTGGAGGAGGCGGGCCCTGGGCAGGAATGCCCGGAGGCCAAGATTCCAGAGCCCCTTGAGCTTCCTCAGGTATCGGCGGCGCACCAAACGGCAACTCTCATCGAGACTCTGGAATGGCACGCGGTTCAGCACCCCGGCCGCTTGTATCTTACTTTTTTGCAAGGCGAGGCAACACCTCTCGGAACCCTGACGTACGGCGAGGTTGCCAAACGCGCGCAGGACGTTGCGCGGGGGCTTGCCGCTCACCATGTGGGCGAGCGGAGATCGAATTGCCTTGACGCTTCCGACCAGCGTCGAATTCTTCGCCTTCCCGCAGGCGCTCATTCTGAAACCGGCGGCCCCAACAGCAGCGCGGTGACTTTTATTCTAAAGCCCGCGCACGATCTCCTTAAAGCGGTCCCATTCGGTCGCCGTCCAAATCTCTGTGTGAGCGTGGCCGAAGGTGCGCACGAGGGTTGACACCTTGGTTGCCGTCTCGACGTCCCTGGCACGAAAGATGTCCAAATAGTCGCACGGCCCCAAGATCGCATAGCTTTTCACCCATTCGACGTCCGGGCATTCCTTGCGCACCCGCTCCATGGCCTGGCGTTCGAGATCTTCAAGCGCCTTGGGCGAGCGCACAGCCTCGGCGCTGAGCCTCGTCAGCATGATGAAAGTCGGCATGTGGCGATCCTCTCTTGTCGACTAGAGCTCACGCGCGCGATGCGGGCCCAGGCGGCTCGTTCCAATCAAGGCCGGGCTCCTCGACAATTTGCCTGACAAGTCCCGGATCGAGCCGCTGTTTTGTGCCAACATCTGGGAGCACGGCTCTCCGGCCATCGCGGCGGACTGTGACACAGGCGTGACCCTTTACTTTAATCGTATTCCTGCCGGATTCGAAGGTGCAGCCGCGATCCGAAAGCCATGTGCGGAATGTAGCAACTTCCATCTGAGCCTCCGTGCCATTGGTTTATACGAAGCCTGATGCACCTAGCCCAGCCGTGATCTGCCATGGGAGGCGAGCGTTGGACGCGGACTCCTTGGCCCTCAATCACCCTCCCGTTCCAGCACGCAGCAATGCGGCGCGCGCGCGCCGGCCTCCTTTTCGCTCAGAACCATCCCGGTCACGGGATTGGGACGGAAAACGGTGCAGCCCTTAAGACCCTTATCATATGCGATGCCGTAAATCTTTTCGAATTCGGCGAAGGCGCAGTCAGCCCGGACGTTGATTGTTTTTGAAATCGAGTTATCGACGAAGGGCTGAAGCGCAGCCTGCATCCCAAGGTGCTCGCTCACGGGGAGATCTCCCGCCGTGATGAAAGCCGGAGGCAACCCCTCTTTGTTGCCAGGCCTTGCTCGCCATAGGGCCAGGGCGTAGTCAGCTAATGCAAACTCTTGCGGCTTGCCATCAGCGTCCAGCACCTTCCGCCTATAGGAGGCTGCAAAGATAGGCTCAAGGCCGCTTGAGACATTGCCCGCAAGGAGGCTGATCGTGCCGGCCGGCGCAATCGCAATGAGATGGCTATTTCGAATGCCTGTCCGGCGGATCGCTTCCTGGATATCGGCTGGCAGCGAACGGATGAATGGCCCGCGGAGATATTTGTCCTGCTCGAATAATGGAAAAGCGCCTTTTTCTTCGGCGATCGCGATAGAGGCGCGATAGGCCGTGTGGCAGATGTTCTGCATGAGCCGGGCAGCCTCATGCGCAGAATCCTCGCTGCCATAAGTAAGCCCGAGCATCAAAAGCGCATCGGCGAGCCCGGTGATGCCAAGCCCGATGCGGCGTGTGTCTCGCGCTACTTGGGCTTGCTGAGGCAGCGGGAAGCGCGAGACATCGATGACATTGTCGAGAAATCGCACGGCAATGCGCACGGTCTCTGCGAGTGCCTCGTGATCAAGGCGCGCGTCTGGCATGAATGGATCGCGCACAAAGCAGGCGAGATTGATCGAGCCGAGATCGCAGGCGCCATAAGGCGGCAGGGGGACCTCGCTGCAGGGATTGGTCGCGCTGATTCGCTCGCAGTACCAAAGATTATTCAGCTTATTGATGCGGTCGATGAACAAAACGCCAGGCTCGGCGCAATCGTAGGCAGCCGAGATAATACTCTTCCAAAGCTCGCGGGCCGGAACGGTCCGCACGATCCGGCAAGGCACCTCGGTTGCCACTCCGGACCATTTGCGCAGGAGATCCGGACCCTCCCCGCCGATGGCTGCTGCAGGAAAGACAAGCGGCCACTCTTTACCGCCGCGGACTGCCTCCATGAAATCGTCGGTGATAAGGACGGAAAGATTGAACCGCCGCAGCTCGCCCGGCGTCCGTTTGGCGCGGATGAACTCCTCGATATCGGGATGATCGCACCGCAGGGTTGCCATCATTGCGCCGCGCCTCGCCCCGGTCGAGAGAATCGTCGCGCACATGGCATCCCAAACCCGCATGAAGGAGACGGGGCCCGAGGCCACAGTGCCTGCCCCATGCGCCTGCGTCCCTCTTGGCCGCAGCGTCGAGAAGTCGCAGCCGATGCCTCCGCCCTGCTGCATGGTCACGGCGCTTTCGTGCAGGATGCGGAAGATGCTGCCGATCGAGTCTTCGATCGTGCCCATGACGAAGCAGTTGAAGAGCGTGACGTTGCGCCCAGTCCCCGCTCCAGCCAGGATGCGCCCCCCAGGCAAAAACCTAAAATTCTCTAAGATGGAAAAAAACCGTGCCTCCCAACCCTCACCGTCCTCGGGCTCGGCGGCGGCAAGCGCATGGGCAACCCTCCTCCAGGTTGCTGCAACCGACTGTTCCCGGCCCGAGGGGTCTGGGAAGCGGTATTTGGAGCTCCAAACGTGCTGCGAGATGGTGGCAGCGGCGTCGTGCATGGGCGCTCTGAGGACGGCAGAGATAGGGGAAGGAGCCTTTCAACGGGCCAGCTTCTTAGAAATGCCCCAAGCGCAGCCGGGTTCCGGCCGAATGCGCTGTCAGGCTGGAGCCCGGCGGGGCAATCCGTTCAGCAGATCCCGCTTGCGGAAATTTCCAGTTTGCCGCAGTAAGAGCACGAGGGCCTTTCGTTTCGCAGATGCAAAATAGCGCTCTTCGGCTTCTTGCTAGAGGCGATTGCTCTCATACCTTGATGGTTCGATCGCCGCGGCCCGGCGGAGCCGGGGTCGCGTGCGGGGATATATCTGCTTGAAACGCTTGATATTTATGCGTCAATGGCCATTTTCACTCTAAGTCTGCAGCCTCGGCGTCCCGGTCCGGCTTGCGGCTTCAGCGCAAATAAGGCCAGTCTCCCAACCCTGCTCTCGCCCGGAGTGAGTTCAGGCACGGGCGGGCGCCGCTTTTAGGCCCTCCCGGACCTCGCTTGTTCCAGGTTTAGGATCGCGATCTTATGGCTTCATCTTTGGAATTTGAGCGCCGTGCCCATTGCGAGGAATCTTCCCTCGAGCACCATGAGGCAAACTTCGGGCTGTCTGAGCAAGAGCAGCCAGGCGAACTGCCTGAGGCAACGTTCGAGCGTGCCAGTCCGCAGCGCGTCAGAGGACTGGAGCCCGCTCCCCAAGAGCCAGCTTCAGACTCCGAGTCCGAGGCCGAAACCGTTTTTTCGCGCGATCTCATCGATACGTATTTCCGCCACATGGGAAAGGACCAATGGCTTTCCCGTGAGCAGGAAGTGGCGATTGCAAAGCGGATCGAAGCAGGCCAGCAGACGATCCTTAGCCATCTCTGCCGCATTCCAATGCTCATCGACCAGATTCGCCGATGGGGCGAGGAGCTGCAGGAAGGGGCACTCCGGCTGCGCGATTTCGTTGATCTTTCCCTTTGGGAAGACGGTGCCGATTCGCATTCGGATGAGGACGATGCCGCCGCCCGGCCGGCTGGTCAGGCCGCCGGACCTACGGCCGAGGGAGCGCACCCGGAGGAGAGCGCCGCCGGCGCTCAGGATGAAGCCCAGGGGTTCAGGCTCGTCGAGCGAGAGGCCAAGCTTGCTCCTGGAATTGTCGCACGAGTCGCACGCATATCTGCCCTCGCGGGCGAAATGACACGTGTTGCGTCCGCCCGGGCGCGCACGGCGCAGGGCAGGGCGAAGCTCGATGGGCTTTCTGTTGAGCTCAGCGAGCAAATGTCGGGCCTAAACCTGCATCCGGACCGTGTCGGCGATCTTATTGCGAGGCTTGAGGCTGAGCACCGCGCGCTGGCCGAGGCCGAGCGGGGCCTCACGCAATCCGCCAGCAAGGACGACAAGGCCATTGCGGCTAAATTCCAAAGCCAAATTTCGGCCGTAACGGAGCGGGCCGGCATGCCCGCAGGGGAATTCCGCGCTGCCCTTGCCGAGATTCGCCGCGCGCGCAGGGATGTCATGAGATCGCGAGAGGAGCTTGTTCGATCGCAGCTGCGCCTCGTGGTCGCCATCGCCAAGAAATACCGCCGCCGCAGCTCGCTCGACTTTCTTGATCTGATCCAGGAAGGCAATCTGGGCCTGATGCGGGCCGTCGAAAAATTCGATCACCGGCACGGAGTCAAGCTCTCGACCTACGCCGCCTGGTGGGTCAGGCAATCGATCGAGCGGGCGATCATGAATCAAGGCCGCACGATCCGCATTCCGGTCCATATGGTCGAGACCGCGGCGCGGGTCAGGCGCGAGCACCGCAAGCTCCTGCAGGAGCATGGCCGCCATCCGGGAATCGACAAGGTGGCCAAGCGCGCCGGGGTATCGACCGCCGATGTGGACTGGATCTTGTCCCTCGGTCAGGAGCCTGCCTCGCTCGATATGCCGGTCAGCGAGGATCAAGATACGAATCTTGGCGACCTCATTGCCGCGCCGGACGCCGTCGATCCGCATGCCGCGGCCGAGGCGGGCGCGCTCAAAGCGCATCTTGCCGAAGCGCTTTCGGGCCTTCTGCCGCGCGAGCAGAGTATCCTGCGCATGCGCTTTGGCATTGATGGCGCGCAAGAGCATACGCTCGCCGAGGTGGGGAAGGTTTTTGGGGTCACGCGCGAGCGCATCCGTCAGATCGAGGCCAAAGCGCTCGCAAAGCTTCGTCAATCGGCGCGCGCTCGAAAACTCAAGATCTTCGCCGAGGGCTGAGCGGTTTTTCCCCGGACAGACACGATTCGAGCGGGATATTGGCAAACCAAGCGGGGGCTCATGCGCCGCCGCACATGTGCTGCGAATCCGGAAGTTGCCAGCTTTGTCGCGTGCGCAAGTTGGTGGTGCGGTAGACGCGGCCGCGCTGGCCGCCCTTTGGGCAATTGCGCGGGGTGGAAACGAGGCACATCCGCGCGGCATCGCCCGCCTTCGATTGCTCGATCGCGGGCAACCGTATCATAGCTGACCAGATAGCTGCCATTTTCGAAACGGACGGCGCTCCCCGGGCCTGGGATTGGCTTCCTCGTGCTCCCGTCAATAAGGCGCGTTTCGACGGATTCGATCCGGGTGGCCACACACGCGCCAACCCGCCCTGGCAAGCCGCCGGCCAAGGCCGCAGAGCAAAGGGCGAGGAACGAGGCGGTGATCGGGACGAGCGGCTCCAACGCCCCGAGCATAACCTCGCGGATTGGCGTTAAGCCAAGCTTTATTCCGGCCGGACTGTGAAGCTTCATGCCATGGATCTCACATTTTAGAAAAGTGTTGCAACGACTTGCTAAATTGTCATTATCTGAATAGCGAATTATTTGATTTGATAAATCTTTTGTTCTGAATAAAGTCAATCTCGTCAGAAGTATGACATCTCCCGCGGGGACCAATGCGATAGATTTATAATATTATTATCCGTGAAACATCCCGCGGGCGCGCCTCTCAAAACGGGGAGTATTTGAAATGAAGTGGTCTATACTTCTTGCCGCCTCACTATTCGCGGGAGCTGCTGCCGAGGCTCAGGCTCAGCCAAAAACGATCACCTTTTCCTTAGTGGTCTCAACGGGCGCCAAGGGCTGCCTTCCCAATGCCACCGGTTTGGTGATCGACACGAGTTTCGGAGAATTTGAAAATCTCGAGGTCTTTGTGAAAGGCCTGCCCAGCAACACCGGCTTCGACCTCTTCTCGATCGAAGTTCCCAATGCCCCATTCGGAATGTCATGGTACATCGGCGATATTCAGACCGATGAAAATGGGGTTGGAGTTGGGAATTTCGTCGGCCGGTTCAATATCGAGACTTTCGTCATTTCTCCCGGCGTCCCGGCCACCCCGCCGCCGAATGTCTTCCCGAGTCCGCCCGCCGTTGTCCCAGAGGCAAAAGTAGGGGTCAAAACCGATCCCATACAACTTTACCACCTCGGCCTCTGGTTCAATTCAGCCGATGATGCCGCAAAGGCCGGATGTGCGAACACCCATACCCCCTTCAATGGCGAACACAACGCCGGGATCCAGGTCCTCAACACTTCTAATTTTCCCGATACGCCTGGTCCTCTTTTCTTTCTCAAGTAGCGCAGCCTAACGGGGCCCGGGGCAGGCAAATCCTGGCCGGCCGTAAAGAAGCCAAGGAGCCCCGCCCCGCGGCGGGGCTCTTGCGCCGGGTCTCAGGCGTCGCTCAAACTTTCGCCACACCCGTGTTCTTCTTCTGCCCGGTCTGGCCGCTGGCGCCGCCGTTCCGCTTGCGATAGAACGGAGGCCTCCTCAGATGGGCTCTTGACGATGGACCGGTTTCATTTCCGCATTTCTTCCGCGCTGAGTTCGAAAACTGCCGGCAAAAAACGGCAATGCGGGCGCTATGGCGCGTTGCCTGCTGCCATCCTTTTTGCTGCGGCGATTGCGGCCCCCTCTCGCCCAGCCTGCGCCGAGTCTTGGCTCGATTCGCTTAACCCTCTCAATCTCTTCAGCGGCGAGAAATATAAGACGAAAGTCGAGCCCGATGTGCCTGCCGAAGATCTCTACAACCAGGGTCTCGCACGTCTGCACTCAAAGGACTACGAGGGGGCCGCAAAAAAGTTCGGCGAGCTCGAAAAGCAGTATCCCTATTCTCAATGGCAAAGGAAGGGGCTGCTCATGACCACCTTCAGCCAGTATCAAAACGGCAGCTACGATGACGCCATTGCTTCGGCCAAGCGCTACATCGGCCTCTATCCAACGTCCTCCGATATCGCCTACGCCTATTATCTCGAAGCCATGTCGTATTACAACCAGATCCCCGAAATAAGCCGGGATCAGGACAGGGCTGCGAAGGCAGCTGAAATGTTCAGCCAGATTGTTGAAAAGTTCCCCAAGTCGGAATATGCCGACGATGCTCGCTATAAGCTTCAGGTCGCTCGCGATCAGCTTGCCGGCAAGGAAATGCTCGTCGGGCGCTACTATCTCAATCGGCAAAATTACTCAGCAGCCATCAACCGTTTCCGCGAGGTCCTCTTCAAATATCAGACGACGCGGCATGCGGAAGAGGCGCTCCTGCGGCTCACCGAAGCCTATCTCGCGCTCGGCGTCCCAAGCGAAGCGCAAACCGCAGCCGCGGTCCTAGGGCATAACTTCCCCGATTCGATCTGGTACAAGGATGCCTATGCCCTTCTGCAAAAAGGCGGGCTGGAACCGCACGAGGATCAGGATTCCTGGATTTCGAAAGCCTTTCGTAAGATGGGGCTGGGTTAGGCCGCGGACCCGGCGTGCTCCCGGCTGGTTTTCCGGTATCGCCCGGCATTCGTGCGCTGGGCGTCATTGGGGGCGGACGCCAACGCTTTCCGCAGGCAACAGAACACTTCAAATAGCGCCGGGCGAGAGCCCGCCGGGGAGCGCTTCGAGCCTATGCTCGTTCAGCTGTCCATCCGTGACATTGTTTTAATCGACAAGCTCGATCTCGAATTCGGCCCTGGATTTAGCATTCTGACGGGCGAAACTGGAGCCGGCAAATCGATCCTTCTCGATGGCCTTGCGCTCGCTCTCGGCGCGCGGGGCGATGGCGGGCTTGTACGCCATGGCGCCGCCCAAGGCCAGGTCACCGCCGTCTTCGAATTGGCTGCGGGCCATCCGGCGCTGCTTGCCGCTAATACGCAAGGCATGGATCTTAGCGGCGCTGGCGGCACTGTGATTTTGCGGCGCGTTCAGCTCGCCGACGGCCGCAGCCGCGCCTTCATCAATGACCAGAGGGTAACCACCCAGGCGCTGCGGGCGGCCGCGCGAGAGCTCGTCGAGATTCACGGTCAGCACGACGACCGGGCCTTTGTCAGCTCTAGCACGCACCGCGAGCTGCTCGATGCTTTTGGCGGGCTGAGGGATCGCGTCGAGGGCTTGCGGGTGGCGTATGCACGTGTGCGTGCGCTGAGGGCCGAGCAGGCAGCCGAAGAAGCGCGTTGCACCAAAGCGCAGGGTGAAGCTGGCTATTTGCGGCACGCCTTCGCCGAACTAACCGAGCTTGCGCCGCGGGCGGGCGAAGAGACAACCCTCGCTGAGCGCCGCTCGGCGATGATGCAGGCCGAGAAGGTCGCTGCCGAGCTCTCGGCGGCTTATGCGGCCGTCGCCGGCGAGCAATCGCCCGTGCCCTCGCTCTCGGCCGTGCTGCGCCGGCTCCAGCGGCGCGAGGCGCAAGCGCCGGATCTGATTGGGCCCGCCTCGGCCGCGCTCGATTCGGCTTTGAATGCTCTCGACCATGCTGGTCTAGCGCTCGAAGAGGCACTGCGCGCGTCCGATTTCGAACCCCGCGAACTCGAAAAGGCGGAAGAAAGGCTCTTTGCGTTGCGCGCGGCTGCCAGGAAATATGGCTTGCCGGTGGACGAGCTGCCTCAACTTGCGCAGAAGTTTGCCGCAGATCTTGAGTCTATTGACGCGGGCGCGGCAAGGCTTGACCATTTGACGCGCGAGCTCGCGGCGGCCCAGTCCGCCTATGCGGCAGCGGCGCGGGCGCTCTCCGCAACCCGCCGGCAAGCGGCCTCGAGGCTCGATGCCGCGGTCAATGCCGAACTTGCCCCGCTCAGGCTCGAAGGCGCACGTTTTCACACGGAGCTCCGCGCTGCGGGTGAGGGCCCCGAGGGCTTCGATGAGGTCGAGTTTTGGGTCCAAACCAACCCCGGCACAAAGCCGGGTCCTTTGACGAAGATCGCCTCCGGCGGCGAGCTTGCGCGTTTCTTGCTCGCCCTCAAAGTGGTGCTCGCCGGCGGCGGCTCGGCGCCTACTCTTATTTTCGATGAGATCGACTCGGGGGCGGGCGGAGCCACCGCCGATGCGATCGGCCAGAGGCTCGCGAGGCTTGCCTCGCGCGTCCAGGTGCTCGCGGTCACACACGCGCCGCAAGTTGCGGCCCGCGCGTCTCGCCATTTCCGTATTGTCAAGGATGCCGCCCAAGAAAGCAAAGCGGTGCGGACGAGGGTTGCGGTGCTCGAACCGGGGGCGCGGCGCGAGGAGATCGCGCGCATGCTTGCGGGTGCGATCGTGACGAGCGAAGCCCGCGCCGCAGCCGCGCGGCTTTTGGAGGGGACGGGATAGCGCCACGTGCCGCTTCTCCGCGACAGCCGCGGACATGCTGGCCTGTTCCAGTTTATGTCAGGCAGACGCGGCTACCATTGGCCAAAGTGGCGGTGCTGGCGGGTGGCGATAAGTCAGCCCGCGGGAGCGGGCGGCTCCGTGCCCGGCGCCTCTCGCGGCAGGAGGGCAAGCCGGGAAATTAGCGCAGGATCATGCAACAGCGCCATCCCCTCTTTCGCGCTGAGCCAGGAAACGGCTTCCTCAACGGTCTGCGCCTCCGCGAGCTTGGCGCTCGCAAGCGCCCATTCGGGCGTCATTTCTCCGGGCCGCCGCTTGGGCTCGCGCAAGAGGCACGTTTCATGGAAGCCGCGGAATTGCGGATCGGCATGCAGGGCGAAGAGTCCCTTCTTGGCTGCTGCATTGAGCCTCGCGAACTCGTTGGCAAGATAATTGGCGCGCGACACCACGGGCGGTTTGCGGCGCTCCTCGGGCGTAAGGAGCAGGCCCGCGCGGCGAAAGCCGAGGCCGAGGCTGCGCTGGCCCGTGCCCCAAGATAAGATAATCGCAAGGACCAGTCCTAGGATTGTCGGCGACATCCAGGCAACGAGCGAGGGCGAGATCGAAAAACCGGCGACTAAGGTCACAATGCCCATCGCGACATGCGAGCGGTGGCGGGTGACGATGGCCTTGAACGGAATTGAGCCATCGTCACGCCGCTGCGGATCCCAGCCAGTATCGAATCCAAATACAAAATGCATGACATGGCCCGTCTGGATCAGCATCGTAATCGGCGCAAGCAGGGCCGACATGATAATTTCGAAAGCGGCCGAGGCGGTAAGCCTCAGCGCTCCGCCGGCGCTCCTGCGGGTCTCGCTCCGCAATAAGGCGAGCGCCAAGCCAAATATTTTGGGCAAGAGGAGAATGGTCATAGTGAGCGCAAAGAGCTCGAGCGCGCGCTGCGGATCGAATCTCGGCCATGTGGGGAAGAGGGTGAATTCGCTCGTGAAATACTCGGGCCTGATGTAGCTTGCCTGAAAGACGAGCACGATGCCAACGATGAGCTGGGCCATCCAAAGCGGTGAAGCGGCATAAGACATGATGCCGTTCAAAAGGTGCTGGCGCGACATCGGATGGATCCCCTTCGCGAAGAGAATTTGCGAATGCTGGAGATTGCCCTGGCACCAGCGCCGGTCGCGGGCCGAAAGATCAATCAGCGAGGGGGGAGACTCTTCGTAACTTCCGCCAATCGTTGGCAGCATGTAAACGGCGTAGCCCGCGCGGCGCATCAAGGCGGCCTCGACGAAGTCGTGACTCAAGATATGGCCGCCAAAGGGAGGCCGCCCCGGCAGAACCGGCAGGCCGCAATGAGCAGCGAACGCCCGGGTACGGATGATTGCATTGTGGCCCCAGTAATTGCCGTCGCGGCCCATGGAGACCGCAACACCCGCAGCAATGACAGGGCCGTAAATGCGCGCAGCAAACTGCTGCAGGCGTGCGAACAGCGTGTTGCGATTGACGATGAGAGGCAGGGTTTGGATGATCCCCGCATCGAGATCTGCTTCCATGGCTGCGGCAAGGCCAACGATGGCCTTGCCGGTCATGAGACTGTCGGCGTCAAGGACCACGAGATGGTCATAATGCCCGCCCCAGCGGGTGACGAAATCCTCGATATTCCCGGACTTGCGGTTAATGTTCTTAGGGCGGTGACGGTAAAAAATATTGCAGCCACGCCGGAACTTTTCCCGGATTGCGAGAAAGGCTTGCTCCTCGGCAATGAATATTTCCGGATCAGTCGTATCGGAAAGAAAGAACCAATCGAATGCCTTTCCGCGCCCGGTCGCCTCGACCTCCTCGACCATCGCCGCCACCGCGCCAAAGACTCTTGCCGGTGTCTCGTTATATATCGGCATTACGACGGCGGTGCGCTTTTCCAAGGAGCCGGGCAGCGGGAGAGGTTTTGGTGCGAAAAGCAAAAGCCAGAGGAAACCGGCGGCCGCGCTCGTGAACGCAATTGCGATCCAGGAAAAATTGGCGACGAAGAAGAACAGAAGCGCCCATTTAAGGACGGTCACTCCGCCCACCTCGACAACCTTATACATTTCATGCGCGCCATAGACCGTGAGCCCAAGCCCTCCGCCGAAGACAAGCGCGCGCGCAAACCAGCACCCGGCGGTCCGGTGCCGGGCCACATTGCGCCGCCGTGCCCGGCGGTCGAAGCGCGTCAAGCTCTGCATCGGCATTGCGAGCGGCGCTTCGGGCGGCATGGAAGCAGAAGTGTCAGGCTGGCGCGCCGCCGCGCCCGGCGGCAAAGGCAAGGCCGCAGGAGTGAACTTTGATCCTGTCATACTGTCCATCGGTAGAGCCAGGTCTCGCTAAGAGGCTTTCCCGCCGCCTCGAGGACGAGGCGCATTTCTGTGTAGGACTCGCCTCCCGGATCGATTTCGAACAGCACCCGGCAGGATTTATTATCTGGCCGGGCGAAGCTGCGCAGCGATAGGATTGCTCCAGGCGCAACATTCAAGTTTGGCTTCATCGCCGCCAAAGTTTCCGGCTCGCCCAAAGTCTCGCCTGTAAACTCAACCAGGAAACGGCGCCGCTTTGGCGCAGAACCTTTACCTGAACGCGACTGCATGGCGACCGCAAG
>Ga0209062_1001910_pt1 | contig 31411 bp, 21 predicted proteins | sample Coa_R2_2_FD_187158 | JGI IMG/M metagenome (GOLD analysis project Ga0209062, IMG submission 187158) | Surface soil microbial communities from Centralia Pennsylvania, which are recovering from an underground coalmine fire - Coalmine... | ecosystem: Environmental > Terrestrial > Soil > Unclassified... | reverse complement strand
CTCTGTAACGACACCGGCGGAGGCCGGTCGCCCGCCATCGGTCAAACCGCCTGCGCCCTGATATCATGAAGCAACCGGTGGCTCATGCTCAATCCTGGGGGCATGCATGAAGACAAGAAGGACGTGGACGAGCCTGTGGCGCGACCTAACGGCCGTGCCGGAGTTCTACCGCGAGCGGCGTGGCCAGCCGCTGGAACTGGCGCTGGCGGTGGCCGAGCCTGCCTTGAGCGTTGCGCTAGTCACCACCCTGGTCTCCGGCATCGCGGCCTTTATCGGCGCGCTGGCGCCTTTCGTCCGGCTCGACGGCCTGCCGGCCATGGCCGCCCTCACCGCCATCATCGCCTACTTCTACGGGCATCGCCTGGAGTGGTCGGGCATAATCCTGCGTGAGTGGATCGTCTTGCTGGTACCGCTGATCGTGCTGTGGCGCCTGGTGACGCTGCTGACGCTGGGGTCGTCCCTGTCCGGCACGCTCGGCGCATGGCTGGCGCATCCGTCCAGCGTGTTCGATGCGGCCTTCACCATTGGCGGCGCCCTACTGGTGCTGGCCTGGAGCCAGGGCTTCTTCTACGGACGCACCCTCGCCGCGCTGCACCCCGTGGCCGGCGAGGAGCCACCGCGCCCCGAACCGGGCAGCGCGTTGTACTGGCGCGCTGATGAGGACCGCCGCGCCCGCTATGTGCCTCCACCCTCCAGCCTGGTGGCCCACTGGCTCCAGGGTGGCCTCGTGCTGGCCATGGTGAGCGCCATCGGCGCGCTGGGCACCTCCACCGCGTTCAGCACGCGCGCCCTGCTCCGCCTGGCTACCTTTGGCGCCCCGGACGAATCCGCGGCCCTGCCAAATGTGCTGGCCTACATGCTTTGTGGCCTGGTTCTGGTCGGCCTCGCCCAGCTCAGCCGGCTGCGCGCCAACTGGATCTCCGACGGTGTCGTGGTCATGCCCGGCCTGCCGCGGCGGGCCCTGGGCGCTTTAGCGGCCGCCGCTCTTGTCGCGCTGGGAGCGGCCTTGCTCTTGCCCACGCGTTATGCCGTGGGGCTTGGCGACTTGCTGGCCACCCTCGCCTACGGCGTCCACCTGGTCGCGTCCGTGATACTTGCTGCCATAATGACTATCATCTTCGCGCCCCTGGCTGCGCTGCTGGATCTGCTGCTGGGACACCATTCCGCCCATGTCTCGCCCGGCCCCATGCGCCCACCCCCGCCGGCGCCGGCCGCACAGCACGGGATCGGGCTGGGAGCGTTCTTGCAGTCGTTGCTATTCTGGGGCATCGCCCTGGCCGTGCTCGCTTATTGCGTCGCGATGCTGTGGCGGCAGGGCCGCTTGCCCATGCCGGCCGCCGGCCGCTTGCGCTGGATCGCCGGGCTGGCCCTTACACCGTTGCGGTGGCTGGCCGCCGTTCTGCGTGGCGGGCTGCGGCGGGGCATAGCCGGCGCCGCACTGATGGCGCGCTACCTGTCGCGGGAAGCCCGCGCTCAGCGCACGGTGCCGCGCCCAGGGCGTCTCTCCTGGCGCCACGCCGGGCCGCGCGAGCGGGTGGCCTACCTCTATCTATCGATCGAGGAACGGGCACGGCGGCTCGGGCTGCCCCGCGGCAGCGGCCAGACGGCGTCGGCGTATTCGCGGCAGCTCAGCCGGCAGATGCCCGATCTCGACCCCGATCTCGGCCGCCTGACCTCCCTGTTCCTGGAAGCGCGTTACAGCCCCCACGACTTCGACGAGGCCCGTGTCGTCAAGGCACGCGGCCTGTGGTCACGGGTGCGGGCCCGTCTGCGCGCCCGCCGCCTGGTGCGCCACTAACCTCGCTCAGTCGTGGGCGCATGCCGTCAAGATGCCTGACACTGAAGTGTCATGGCAGGGTACGGGCACTGAAGTGCCGTGCGGCGCCACGTATCCGACTTTAGTCGGCGTGTCCCTACCAGGCGACTTCAGTCGCCGGCTCCCGGCTACGCGTTCAGAGCTTCCAGGTCGTCGATCGAGGTCACGTAGTAGGCGGGCAGACCGTGGGCGGAGGCGGGGCCGGGGCGTCCCAGGACGATCCGCACCACGCTGAAGCCGGCACGCCGCAGGGAGAGCAAGCCCGCCTCGTCGGAGGCGTCGCCGGCCGGTCCGATGGCCACGAGCGTGGCTCCCCACGGCAGGCGCGTGCGCGCGGTCTCGCGCAGCTCGCCGGACGATGCGTCGGGCACCGCCTTGATTCGCGCCAACAGCTCCAGGATGCGGACCAGATGGGCCTGCCCCCGACCCAGGGTGAGGCCGATGATTCCCCCGTCCGCAGACAGGGGATCGTGGCCGTTGGTGTACAGGGCGATTTCCTGGCGGGCCTGGCCGAGCGCGGCCACCAGGCTGGCCGCCACGACTATGCCGAGCTCCGTCGCCGGCGGCCCCTGGGCGCGATCGTACGGAGCCAGGGTCAGGTCGAGCAAGACGGCGGTGGGCAGGCTCATCGCCGGCTCATAGATCTTGACCTGCAAGGACCCGGCCGCGGCGCTGGCGCTCCAGTGAATGTCCCGCACATTGTCGCCGGGGATATAGTCACGGATGCCGCCCACGCGGGCGGGATCGGCGTAGAGGCGTTCCCGGCTGCGTATCTGTCCCATGGGAGAGAGCGAGGGCAGGCCGAGGTGCTGGAGCGGGACGATCCGCGGGTAGACGGTCAGGGTGTCGTGCGCGGTGTCCTCGCGCCGGTATTCCTCCTGACCCAGGAGGTCGCCGCTGGACAGCCGCAGCGGCCCGAGCTCGTACAGACCCCGCCTGCGTCCCTGTAGCTCGTAGTGGAGGGTGCAGCGCCGGCCCGGCCCCAGGGACAGCGCCTGCGCCACGCGCCGCGAGGTCGCCAAGTCGAGGGGAAGCGACTCGCGCACCTCAACCCAGATGATCGGCAGGAGCCCGCTGTTGCGCAGCTCGATCTCTACCGGGATGGCATCGCCGAAAAAGGCATGGCTTTCGTACTGGCGCGCCACGGTGAGAGAATTCAGCGCCCGCCGGGCCCACCACCGCGTCAGCACCACCACGAGGGCCATGGCGTAGACCACGTACAGCAGAAACTCGGCGTGCAGGAACGCCGCCAACACAAAGAGCAACAGCAGATAAGGGATGGGGCTTTTCATGGGCGCGGGGCGAGCGGCACGTCGACGGCGGCCAGAATGCGCGAGAGCACGCCGGAGGCGGTGTGCCCGCGCAGCAGGCTCTCCGGACGGACGATGAGGCGATGGACCAGCACCGGGACGGCCATCTCCTGCACGTCGTCGGGCAGCACGTAGTCGCGGCCGGCCATCGCCGCCAAGGCCTGCGCCGTGGCCACCAACGCGAGCGTGCCCCGCGGGCTGGCCCCCAGGGCGACCTCGGGGTGCATCCGCGTGGCCTGCACCAGGCGCACGGCATAGGCGCGCACCGAGGGGTCCAGGTGCACCCGCGTCACCTGCTCGTGCAGGCTCGGGAGCAGGGCTGCATCGACCACGGGCGCGATCTGCTCGATGGGGTGGCGTCCTTGCAGGTTGACGCTGATCTGCTGCTCCTCCTCGAACTGCGGGTATCCCAGGCTCAGGCGCAGCAAGAAACGATCCAGTTGGGCCTCGGGCAGGGGATAGGTGCCCTCGTACTCGACCGGATTCTGCGTCGCGAGCACCAGGAACGGCCGGGGCAGGGGGCGCGTCTCGCCTCCGATGGTGACCTGACGCTCGCCCATGCACTCCAGCAGTGCCGACTGCGTGCGGGGCGTGGCCCGATTCACTTCGTCCGCCAGCAGCACGTTGGTGAAGACCGGGCCGGGGCGGAAGACGAATTCGGTGCGGTGCGGATCGTAGACCTGTACGCCTGTCACATCGTTGGGCAGCAAGTCCGGCGTGCATTGCACGCGCTTGAAGGTCGCGTCGAGGGAGGCGGCCAGGGCGCGCGCCAGCATCGTCTTGCCGACTCCCGGCACATCCTCGAACAAGACATGGCCTTCGCATAGGAGGGCTACGACGGTCAGCCTGACCACGTCGCGCTTGCCGACGATCACGCGCTCCACGTTTCCTATGATTGACGTCGCAAAGGACTGTACCGCCGCGACATCCGGCCGACCTGTTACCGCCATCGTCTCTCCCCAGACCCGCCGCCCATCGTTGCCGGCATCTGCGCGGCCCGGTCGGCGCTCGTCCACCGTATCGGCGTCACAATCACGGAGCGTATCACAACGCGCATGGCCTGTGTTGATTGTAGCCTGCCTGCCAGGGGCGCCTTCGCCGATGCCCAAATGTGGAGGGTGCAGGCGTGGGAAACCCCGGGACTTATCCCGGCGGGTACCCGCTTGCGGGTGCCGTCATGTCGCGCCCAGCCGCGGGTTTCAACCCGCTCCCGTACCACCCGAGGGCGGGCTGAAGCCCACCACTTGGCGCGACATGACCCACTCCCCGCGTTGAAACGCGGGGTTTCTCGGTCCTGCCACTGCTATACTTGCGACTTGACAGTGTCACATATGGCGACTACTGTTGATACCCGACGGCCGCACTGGTAGTATAGGGCTGCCCCGGCGGTGTAGACCTGGGCCGGGATAGAGACGGTCTGCGGCCTCCGGATATAGACGCAGACATGGACAAGGAGCACAACAGCCATGGACGACTACGAGATCTTCGAGCCGGGGGACTGCGTTCTGCAATCCGGAGCGACCTTGCCCAGGGTGCGGCTGGCCTACAAGACCCACGGCACCCTCAATGCCGACAAGAGCAATGCCATCGTCTTTCCTACCCACTACGGCGGCCGGCACCAGGAGAACGAGTGGCTCATCGGCCCGGGCAAGGCGCTCGATCCGACCGCCCACTTCATCATCGTCCCCAACATGCTGGGCAACGGCTACTCGTCGTCGCCCAGTAACACGCCGCCGCCTTACGATCGCGCGGCCTTCCCCCACGTCACGATCTACGACAACGTGGCGCTGCAACATCGTCTGGTGGCCGAGCACTTCGGCATCACGCACCTGCCGCTGGTGCTGGGCTTCTCGATGGGTGCCCAGCAGACTTACCAGTGGGCGGTCAGCTACCCGGGCGAGGTCGACCGGATCATCCCTATCTGCGGCTCGGCCAAGACGTCGCCGCACAACTGGGTCTTCCTGGAAGGCGTCACGGCAGCTCTGCGTGCCGACGCCGCCTGGCGAGACGGCTGGTACGACGAGCAGCCGGTGCGGGGCATCCGGGCGCTGGCCCGGGTATGGGCGGGATGGGGCCACTCGCAGGCCTTCTACCGTGAGCTGATACACCTCAAGCTGGGCTATGCCTCGCTGGAGGATTTCATTGTGCGCGCCTACGAGGAGGATAACCTGCGCTTCGACGCCAATGACCTGCTGGCCATGGCCTGGACCTGGCAGCACGCCGATATCGGCGCTACGCCCGGCTTCGATGGTAACTTTGAGCGCGCTTTAGGCTCGATCAAGGCACGTGCGCTGGTGATGCCCTGCACGACGGATCTGTACTTCCCGCCGGAGGACAGCGCCTACGAGGTGCAGCACATCCCCGGCGCCGAGTTACGCCCCATTCACTCCATCTGGGGCCACACGGCCGGCGCGGGCGTCGATCCGGCGGATGCGGCCTTCATCCAGCAGAGCGTGAGGGAGTGGCTCGCAGCCCCCATCTGAGGCGAGGGGCGGCTTCCTGTAAGGTGCGAGCGCGATGTCAGTGCCGCTCGATCGTCCGATCCTGTCACCTGTCCACGTCGGCCGCGCCGCCGAGCTCGAGGCCGTGGAGCGCGCGCTCGACCGCCTGCAAGAAGGCGCCGGCCATGTCCTCCTCATCGCCGGCGAGGCTGGGATCGGCAAGTCGCGCCTGGTCCTCGACGCGCGGCAACGCGCGCAACAGCGCGGCCTGCCCATCTTCCAAGGCCGCTGCTTCGAGCAGGACCGCGCGCTGCCCTACGCCCCCTGGCTCGATCTGCTGCGCAGCTGCTTTGCCGGCCGGTCGGCCGAGGAACTGGCACAGGACCTCGGTCCCGCCGCTCGTCCCCTCCTCGCCTTGCTACCCGAGATGGACGACTTGCTGCCGGGAGGCGTTGCCGCGCCACCCCTCGGGCCGGAGCAGGGGAAGCAGCGCCTCTTTCACGCGCTCGCCGGGTTCCTGGCGGGACAGGGCGCCGCCTGTCCGATACTCGTGGTGATCGAGGACCTGCACTGGAGCGACGAGGCGAGCCTGGAGTTCCTGCTCTACCTGGCTCGCCAAATCGCCGGACGGCCCATCCTCCTGCTGCTGACCTACCGCACCGATGAGCCGCACCCGGGCCTGGTTCACGTCCTGGCGGAGCTGGAGCGCCGGCGCGTGGCCACCGAGCTGGCCCTGCGCCGTCTCGGCCCGCCCCAGGTCGAGGCGATGCTGCGGGCCATCTTCGCGCTCGATCGCCCGGTCAGCTCCGACTTCCTGGATGCCATCTATTCGCTCACCGACGGCAATCCCTTCTTCATCGAGGAGGTGCTCACCTCGCTTGTCGCCGCCGGAGACGTCTTCCACACCGGCCGGATGTGGGATCGCAGGCCGCTGATCGAGCTGCGCATCCCGCGTACCGTGGAGGATGCCGTGCGCCGCCGCGTCGAGCGTCTGAGCGGAGGCGCACGCGACACGCTGGTCCTGGCCGCCGTCGCCGGACGCCGCTTCGACGTCACCCTGCTGCACGGGCTGACCCAACTCTATGAGGGAGAGATCCTGCGCCAGCTCAAGGAGCTGATGGCAGCGCACCTGATCGTCCAGGAGTCGGCCGACCGGTTCTCTTTCCGGCACGCGCTCACCCGCCAGGCCATCTATGCCGGGCTCCTGGAGCGCGAGCGGCGCGCCCTCCATGGGCAGGTCGCCGCGGCCATGGAGCGCCTGAGCGCGGCGGGGCCGGACGCCCTCCTGGAAGACCTGGCCGGCCACTTCTACAGCGCTGGGCTGTGGGAGAAGGCGCTCGACTACGCGCGCCGCGCCGGGGAGAGGGCCGTGGCCATGGACGCCCCACGCGCGGCCGTGGCGCAATTCGCGCGCGCGATCGAGGCGGCGGAAGCGCTGCTCCAGGCTCCATCGCCGGCGCTCCTGCGGGAGCGGGGGCGGGCCTACGAAACGCTCGGCGCGTTCGAGCAGGCGCGGGCCGACCTCGAAGCGGCGGTGGAAGCGGCCCGGAAGGCCGCCGACCGGAGGGCCGAGTGGCAGGGGCTGCTCGACCTAGGACTGCTCTGGGCGTCCCGCGATTACGGGCGCAGCGGCGCCTACGTCCGCGAGGCCCTGGAGCTGGCGCGAACCCTGGGCGATCCGTCCCTGGTAGCCCGCAGCCTCAACCGCCTGGGCAACTGGCACTTCAATCGCGCCGAGCCTTCCGAGGCCGAGCGCTGCCACGAGGAGGCGCTGGCCACCTTCGAGGCGCTGGGCGATCGGCGGGGCATGGCCGAGACGGAGGATCTGCTCGGCCTGGTGGCGGGGCAAACCGGGACTGCGCAGCAGAGCCTGGAACACTACGTGCGCGCCGCCGCCCTGTTCCGCGAGCTGGACGATCGCCGTGGACTGGCGTCCGTGCTGGCGATGATGGCCCAGGTGAGCGCCCCGGCCGGCGACGAAGTGTTGGTCCCGGCGGTACCCGATCTCGACCAGTACGTTAGGGAGGGAGAGCGCGCCGTGCAACTCGCACGGGAGATCGGCTGGCGGGCCGGGGAAGCCTTCGCCTGGCTCAGCCTGGCCCAGTGCCTTGGCGCGCAGGGCCTCTACGCGCGGGCGCTGGAGGCGGCCCGGAGTGGCCTGGCCCTGGCGGAGGAGATCGAGCATCACAACTGGCGGGTCCACGCGCACCTCTCCCTGACTATGCTGTACCGCGATCTGCTCGCTCTGCCGCCGATGCGGGAGCACGCGGAGCGTGCGCTCGAGCTGGCGCGGGCGGTCTCATCGCCCTACTGGGTGCGCATCGCCACGGTGGCCCTCGCCGGCATTGCCCTGGTGCAGGGAGAGCCCGGTCGCGCCGCGGAGGTGCTGGATGGTGCGATCGGGCCAGATGCGGAGCGGCCTATCGGACCAGAACGCACAGCGTTGGGCCTGCGCGCCGCGGTGGCGCTCGCGCAGGGCGACGCGACGCGGGCCCTGGAGATCGTCGGGCGCCTGGTCGGGCCGACCGGCCAGAGCGTGTTGCACGGGCCCTGGCGGGTGCAAGCCGCGGCCCTGACGGCTCTGGGCCGGAGCGAAGAGGCGGAAGGCGTCCTCCTCGCGGCCCATGAAGCGGCACAGAGGGCCGGCAGCGCTCCGCTGCTGTGGCGCACCCACGTCGCGTTGGGCCGGTTCTACCAGGACCAAGGACGCCGCACCGCGGCGGCGGGCGCCTTTGCCGCCGCACGAGGCATCATCGAGCAGTTGGCCACTCAGGTCCCGGACGAGCCGGTTCCTGCGCTGGGCGGCATCTCTCTGCGTGCCTACTTCTTGCAGGCCGCCACGGATGCCCTGCCGGCGGTGCGACCGCTCACCCCTCTGCGCGCGGCCAAGCTGGCCTACCAGGGGCTCACGGCGCGCGAGCGCGAGGTGGCGGCGCTGATCGCCCGCGGCAAATCCAACCGCGAGATCGCCGCGGACCTGTTCATCGGCGAGCGGACCGTGCAGACCCACATCAGCTCCATCTTCGCCAAGCTGGGCTGCGACTCGCGCGCCCGGGTCGCCGCCTGGGCCGTCGAGAATAGGCTGCTGACCGACGCCGATTAGCCCGGATTATTCACGGGCGTCTGCTACGGCGGTAGCAGCCTTGTCCTGGGACCGCCGGCTTCCAGCCGGCACGCGGAGGCCGGCAGGGATGCCGGCGGTCCCAGGGCGTACTCCGCGCTCCTCGTGAATAAAGCAGGTTAGGCTGTTCTAAGCGGGTTCGCACCAAGAGTTCGCAGAAACGGGGAGCGGACATCCCCCGGACCGCGAACGTCCTCCGGGATCGCGGACGTCCTCGTCCGCATATGTGCTCGTCCGCGGCCCCCCAGATGAGCCGATCCGTACAGGCACCTCCCTGGTCGCGAGGAACGACCCATGGCCACATGGCCGGCAGGGATGCCGGCGGTCCCAGGTCGAGCGGCCCGCGCACGATCAGTCCAACGTCCTCCACGTAGATGGCCTCCGCCTCCGCACCGAAAATCTCCGTGCGCCCATGCGCAAAAATCCGCATTCCGCACGATGGCAGGCCGGCGCCGGCCTGTCAGAGTAAGGGTGTGGGGCGATGAGAGGTGCCCACCTGAGTTGAGCGAGGAGGACATGATGACCCACGGGCAAAAGATCCTGGTGTGTCGCGAGAGCGGGACCGACTGCGATTGGGAGGTGCGCGACTCCGATGAGCGCGAGGTGGTGGCCGCGGCCAGGGAGCACGCCCGGCGCCGGCATGCGCGCGAGTTGAGCGTGGAAACGATTCAGTTGCTCCTGCGGGACGCCACGCCGCGTGGCGTGGGCGGCATTTAGTGTGGTTTCGGACGAGATAGAGGGAGGAATCCGATGTACGACGTGATCATTGTCGGTGCGCGGGTCGCAGGCTCGGCCACCGCGCTGTTGCTCGCGCGTAAGGGCGTCAAGGTGCTGGTGGTCGAGCGAGCCACTTTCCCCAGCGACACGCTCTCGACCCACAACATACAGTTGCCGGGGGTGGCCCGGCTCAAACGCTGGGGCCTGCTCGATCGCATCATCGCCGCCGGCACACCCGCCGCCAGGCACGTCATTTTCGACGCCGGTCCCGTCGTCCTGGAGGGCCATTTCCCCTCCTTCGAGGGCATCGATGCCCTGTACAGCCCGCGCAGGACGGTGCTCGACAAGATCCTGGTCGACGCAGCACGCCAGGCCGGGGCGGAGGTGCGCGAGAACTTCATGGTCGAGGATCTGGTGCAAGAGGCGGGACGCGTCGGCGGCATTCGCGGTCGCGAGAAAGGCGGCGCGGCGCTGACCGAGACGGCCGACCTGGTTGTCGGCGCCGACGGCAAGCAATCACTCGTCGCCAGGACGGTCGGCGCCGCCGCCTATCACCAGAAGCCGGCGCTCTCCCTGGCCTTCTACACCTACTGGGACGGGGTGCCGATACAGGGCGGCGAGATGTACGGGCGCGAGCGCCGCTTCATCGGCGCCTGGCCGACCAACGACGGCCTGGTGATGACCTACGTGGCCTGGCCCATCGCCGAGTACCACGGCTTCCGTGCCGATGTGGAGAGCGCTTTCCTGAGCACACTCGACTTGGCCGGCGACCTCGGCCAGCGGGCCCGTAACGGGCGGCGCGTCGGGCCCATCCGCGGCACCATCGATCTGCCGAACTACTTCCGCACGCCGTATGGCCCCGGCTGGGCCCTGGTCGGCGACGCCGGCCTGGTGATGGACCCGGTCACCGGCCAGGGCATCGGCGATGCGTTCCGCGATGCCGAGCTGCTGGCCGAGGCCATCGAGGCTGGCCTGGGCGGGCGCCAACCGCTCGACGCGGCGCTGGCGGGCTACCAGGAGCGGCGCGACCGCGCGGCGCTACCGATGTACGAGTTCACGACGGCGCTGGCCTCCTTCGGTCCCCCGAAACCGGAGGAGCGGATACTGATGGCGGCGCTGCGGGGGAAGCCGGCGGAAATCAGCCGTTTTCTCGGCGTGCTCACCGGCGCCGTGCCGATGCAGGAGTACTTCACGCCGCGGAACCTTGGCAAGATCATCGGCGTGCGCGGCATGGCCAGGATGATGCTGGGCAAGATGCGCCCGGCGCGGCCGAAGCTGCCGCGGCCCGTCGAGGTTGCAGCACGGTAATCTCGTCGTGCGAAACATCCGGCCGGGGCATCGAAGCGTCAGGCTCGATGCCCCGGCCGGAGGCTTTCTGCTCCCCGTCCGCCCTCACGCGGCCCGGGCAGACTCGGCGCCGCGGCGATCGCGATCCTGACCGGCGATGCCACGCTGTTCGCTCTGATGTAACCAGCGGCGGAAGCGCCAGGCGGTGGCCCCTGCGCCGAAGGGCGTCACCAGGGTGAAAGCCAGCCAGGTCCAGAGCAGCGTGCCGCCGGCCTGCACGCCCACGAAGGCCAGGCTCACGGCGAGCCAGAAGGTGGCCACGTTCACCAGCATCGGATACGTGGTGTGGCCCGCACCGCGCAGCGCGCCCGCCAGCACGTCGTTAATCGCCCAGGCCGGCTGAGCGAGGGCGATGGCCAGCAGGCACCCGGCGCCCAACGCCGCCACACGCGGGTCGGACGTGAAGACGCGCATCAAGGGACCGGAGAACGCGGCGAAGACTACCCCCAGCGCGCTCATCCAGAGCACGGCCAGCCGGACGGCGATGCCCGCCGCGGCCACTCCGTCGCGGATTCTCTTGGCGCCCACGCTCTGCCCCATCAGGGTGGTCGCCGCTACCGAGCAGCCGAAGCCGGGCATGAACGAGAGCATCATCACGTTGATCGCCAGGCGCTGGGCAGCCAGGGCGGCGGTACCCAGGTGTGCCACCACCGCGGTGAGGGCCACGAAGCCGATCGTCAGCAGGATCTGTTCGGTGGAAGCCGGCAGGCCCAGCGCCAGTACCTCGCGCCAGAGGCGCGGTTGTGGCCGCCAGTCCCCGCGTCCCCTGATGGAGAGGGGCCCGCGACCGCGCAGTAACAGCGCCAGCAGCAGCAAGGCGCCCACGCCGCGGCCGATCACGGCGCCCCAGGCGCTGCCCGCCACGCCGAGGGCGGGCAGGCCGAACTGGCCGAAGATCAGGCCGTAGGCCAGCAGCGCATTGATGCCGTTGCTCAACAGCGTCACCAACATCGGGCTCCGCGTGTCGCCCGCCCCCCGCAGCAACGCGCCGGCTACCAGGCTGACGATCAGCGTCAGGGAGGTGCCCATGGTGATCTGCGTGTACAAGATACCGGATTGGGCGACGGCCGCGCTCACGCCGAAGAGGTGGATCGACGGCCCGGCCAGCATGACACCGAGCACGGAGACGGGGGCGGACAGCAGGACGCCGCCGGCCAGCGCCTGCTTGGCCAGACGGCCGGCGCGGCGCCTGTCGCCGGCGCCGACCGCCTGGGCGACGAGCACCGAGGCGCCCACGGCGATGGCGCTGAGGATCGCGTACAGGAAGAAGACCGATTGCAGGGCGGTGCCCACCCCGGCCAGTTGGGCGGCTCCCAGGCGTGCCACTAGCATGGTGTCCACGATGCCCAGCAGCGTCTGCAGCAGGTTATCGGCCACGACCGGCAGGGCCAGGGCCAGCACCCGTCGCCAGACGTGACCCTGGTGCAGGCCGATCAACCGGGCCAGCCAGCGGTGTGGTCGCGCTGACACCGCGTCGCGCACCTGCAGGGTAGCGGTCCTGCCCTTGTCGCTTCCTCCGGTCCATGTCACTGCCATGATATGGTGCTCCTTCTTGTGTGGTGGGTGTTGGTGAAGGAGGAGTGGTGTGAGGGGCGGAGAGGGTGTAACGTCCCCTTTCCCCAACTCGCATCTCTCTCTTCCATAGACGTTAATTGTGCGGCAGCCCTCAAACCGGAAATTGGCTAATGTACAGCTACCCGCGCCGGAGCCAATGCAGGCAACGTCTGCCCTGGATGAGCTGATGTGGTGGGACGACCCTGCCTGGGATCGCCGGCATCCTCGCCGGCAACGCGAGCCGGCAAGGGACCCGCAAGCGGGTACCCTGGCGGTCCCCGGAACGGTGCCCCACCACAAAGAAATGCGCTGAATCACCACTGGACGAATCCGCCGGCCGGGAGCGTCCGCGATTATACGGCCAGTTCCGTCCTCTCCGGGGACCGGTCCAGCTCCGCGAAGGTCCCGCCCGACTCTGCCAGCCTGGTCAGTAATGGCGCGGGCGCCCAGCGATCGCCATGTTCCTCTTGAAACGCGACCACGCGCTGGTGGAGCGTCTTTAGGCCGACCGTATCGGCGTACCACATGGGTCCACCGCGATAGCTCGGGAAGCCGTAGCCATTCAGGTAGACGGTGTCGATATCGCCGGCGCGCAGGGCGATCCCTTCCTCCAGGATCTTCGCGCCTTCGTTGATCATGGCGTACAGTGCCCGCTCGATGATCTCTTGATCCGTGAAGCTGCGCTGCGCAATGCCGGCCTCCCGCGCGGTCTGCGCGATCAACTCCAGCACCTCGGGGTCGGGCGTGGCCTTGCGGTTCTCGTCGTAGCGGTACCACCCCTTGCCCGTCTTCTGGCCGTAGCGGCCGAGCGCGTACAGCTTATCCGTCATCAGCGGTTGGCGCGAGCCGGGCCTGACCAGGTGTTGCGCCTCGCGGCGTGCGTTCCAGGCGATGTCGATGCCCGCCAGGTCGTCGACGGCGAAGATGCCCATCGCCATGCCCCATTCCGTCAGCACCTGGTCGATCTGATAGGGCGAGGCCCCTTCCTCGACCATCAACTGGCATTCGCTCATGTACGGGAAGAACATGCGGTTGCCGATAAAGCCGCGGCAGTTCCCCGCCACCACGCCGACCTTCTTGAGCGTCTTGGCGAAGGCCAGGGCCGTGGCCAGCACCTCCAGCGCGGTCGCCTTGCCGCGCACGATCTCCAGCAGCCGCATCACGTTCGCCGGGCTGAAGAAGTGCAGTCCGGCGACCATGGCCGGCCGCGAGGTCACGCCCGCGATTTCGTCGATGTCCAGCGTCGAAGTATTGCTGGCCAGGATGCAATCCGGGCGTGCCACCTTGTCGAGATCCGCGAAGGTCTGCTTCTTGACGGCCATATTCTCGAACACGGCCTCGATGATGAGGTCCACCCGCTCGAAGCCATCCCAGGCGAGCGTGGGATGGATGCGCGCCAGGCGCTCCTCGACCTCGGCCGCCGTGAAGCGGCCGCGCGCGACCGAGACGTCGTAGTTCCTGCGTATGGTGGCCAGTCCGCGGTCGAGCGCCTCCTGGCTCACCTCCCGCAGCGTCACCTCCAGCCCGGCGTTCACGCAGGCCATGGTGATGCCGCCGCCCATGGTGCCGGCGCCGACGACGCCCACCGTGCGGATCGGATAGGTGGCGGTATCCTTGGTGATGCCCGGGATCTTGGCCGCGGCGCGCTCGACAAGGAAGGCGTGGATCAAGGCCTTCGCCTGCGTCGACGAGAGGCACTGTTCGAACAGTTCCCGCTCGCGCTTGCAGCCCTCGTCGAAGGGCTGGGTGGTCGCGGCCTCGATGGCCTCCACGGCGGCGAGCGGCGCCGTCTGATTCTTGCGCGTCTTCCTGGCCAGGTCGCGCCCGGCGTCGAAGAGCGGCGCGTTGGCCTCGGCTGTGCCCAGGCGGTCGCTGCGCTCGCGCGTCTTCGGATACGGTCCGCCCTGCGCGGCTCTCTCCCGAGCAAAGGCGAGCGCCCCGGAGAGCAGATCGCCCTCGACGATCTGATCGATGATTCCAGCGTCCAGGGCCTCGGCGGCCGTCAGCGGCCTGCCGCTCACGCACATCTCGATGGCCCTGGCCGGCCCGGCCAGGCGCGTCAGGCGCTGTGTGCCCTCGGCACCGGGAATGATGCCCAGATTCACTTCCGGCTGGCCGACCTGCGCGGAGGCCACGGCCAGGCGATAGTGTCCGGCCATCGCGACCTCGAGTCCGCCGCCCAGGGCCGTCCCATGCAGGGCCATCACCACCGGCTTGGGGCAGTCTTCGATCGACTTTAGCAAGGCGTGCATGTCCGGACCCTCCTTGCCCGCCGCCAGGTCCTTGATGTCGGCACCGGCGATGAACGTGCGGCCCGCTCCGATCACCACCACCGCGTTCACCGCCGGGTCTTGGGCCGCGGCACGTATCGACTCCGCGATCCCCTCCGGCACGCCGCTGCTCAGCGCGTTCACCGGCGGGTTGTCGATGGTGATGACGGCGACGCCGTCGTTCTGGGTCAGCCTGACAAGCTCACTCATGGATTTGCTCCCTTCCCTGAGACTGCCTGTACGATATCACGATCCCTGAGGCGCCGGTGTGTTCAAGCGAGAGATGATGTGCCGTCGCGGAAGGTTGTCTACTTCCTGTCCGGCTGCCAGTTCATGGCCGCCAGCAAGTTCTGGAACGATCGTGCCGCCACGCGGAACAACTCGGGCCCGCTGTGCCCGCGGTAGCGGCCGGCAGAGGCCAGGTGCGGCTCCAGGGAGAAGCATCCGTCATAGCCGCTCTCGCGCAAGGCCCGCAGGATAGCCGGCCAGTTGGCCGCCCCTTCGCCCGCCGGCACGACCGGGCCGTCCGGCCGGCCGTCTTTGACGTGGACGTAGCCAATCCAGGGACGCAGCGCGGTGTAGGCGTCGGGATACGGCGTCTCGCCGCAATAGACGAAATTGGCCGGGTCAAACACGGCCTGGAAACGCTCTCCGCCGAGTTCGTGCATCAGATCGAGACAGCGCGCGACGGTGTCACCGTAGATGTCTTTCTCGTTCTCGTGCTGCAGGATCACGCCGGCAGCCTGTGCGCGGTCGGCCATGGCGCGCAGGCGTCGCAGCACCTCGTCGCGATAGCCAGAAGGATCGACGGGTCCGTCCGCCCGTTCCGGCGGATAGAACGAGAACAGCCGGATATACGGCGCCCCGAAGGCGTGCGCCAGGGTGATGGCGCGCTCGAAGCGTCGCATATGCTCGTCGAACGGGCTGTCGATCGGCACCTTGCCGATCGGCGAGCCGATGGCGGCGACGCGCATCCCGTGTGCGTCCAGCGTCGTCCGGATCTGCGACACCTGCTCGTCGGTCAGGTCCAGCACATTGGTGTCCCAGACCCCGCGCAGATCGAGGTGGCGGATGCCTGCCGAGAGCAGAACGTTGATCTGCTCGTCCAGATCGGCTGAGATTTCATCGGCAAACGCTGAGAGGTACATAGGTGCTCCTCGCTCTTCTCCTTGATAGCCGGCCCGCCCTATGGTACCGTCAAGCGGCGGCGACGACAAGGCATGAGGCGCACAACGGATCTGTTGGCTCAGGAATGGTCAGGTTTACAGACCAATCGCCAATGGCTTATGATGGATACACAGCGTTGCGTGTGGCCGACACATGCGATGGGCTGCGTTCTCCTAACGTCAACCGGCAGGGAAAGGAATACAAGATGGTACATCGTTCCTGGCGCAGAGCGACCGTCGCGGCGGCGATTGCCGCCCTGGCCTTGCTCCCCACTCTGACCCCGCACTCGGCGCTTGCCTCGCGAGCGGCGACGATCAACCACGACCCCAACACCCTGATCGTCGGCTCCCAGTACGGCGACCCGCAGGACTTCGACCCCATCGACACCTTTACGCTGGCCTGGGGCATGATCGGCTCCAACGTCTTCGATGCCCTGGTCTATCGCGGCACCGACATGAAGATCGACAAGAGCAAGGGGCTAGCCACGGGCTGGAAGTATATCAACGACAACCAGTTGCGCTTCACGCTGCGCAAAGGGGTTACCTTCCAGGACGGCGAGCCGTTCAACGCCGCGGCGGTCAAGTTCACCTTCGACCGCCTGCTTGGCCCACGCGGGCAGAAGGGCGCGCAGTACTTCCAGTACAAGACCATCAAGGCGGTCAAGGTCGTCGATCCCTACACGGTGGACTTCATCACCAGCTCGCCCGACCCCGTCCTCATCACCAAGCTGGCCGGCTACGGGGCCATGATCGTCCCGCCCGCCTATATCAAGAAGCATGGCGACACCTACTTCACCACGCATCCCATCGGCACCGGTGCGTTCATGGTGACGAAGTACGTGCCCAAGTCTGAGGTCGACCTGGTGGCCTATGACAAGTACTGGCGCGGCGCGCCGCGCATGAAGCGCCTGGTCTATCGCTTCATTCCCGAAGATGCCACCCGGCTGGCCGAGCTTCAGACCGGGCACATCGACATCATGCAGAAGGTGGCGATCGCGCAAGTCCCCGTCATCAAGGGGGCGTCTGACCTGCGCCTCTATCCCGTCGGCAGCCCAACCGTCTACGGGCTTTTCCTCGATCCGCGGCAGAAGCCGACGAATAACCTCCTGATCCGCCAGGCCATCAACTACGCCATCGACCGCAAGTCGATCATCAAGGACGTTCTGGGCGGGTACGGCAATCTTGTCTCGACCTGGCAGAGCGCCATGAGCTTCGGCAACGATCCCAGCATGCCGCCGTTCCCCTACGACCCGACCAAGGCCAAGGCGCTGATCGCACAGGCGCACGTGAGCGGCCCGCTGCATTTGAAGTTCACCATCGACGGGACAGATTCGGTCTTCAAGCAGGTGGCCGAGGTCATCGTGGCCGAGCTAGAGCAGGTCGGCTTCACCGTCGACCTGGAGTCGGTCGATCCGACCGTGCACTACAACACCAACATACCCAAGGGCAAATACGGCAACATGGCCGAGTTCGGTTGGGGGGGCTGGACGCTCGACTTCGACAATACGGCCTACTCGCTGTACCACAGCGGCGAGTTCTACAATCCGGGCTACTCCAACCCCAAGATGGATAGCCTGCTGGAAGCGGCACGGTCCACGCTCGACCAGGGCAAGCGCCTGAGAATCTACAAGCAGGTCGACGCCATTTTGCGTCACGACGTGCCCGAGGCCGTGCTGTTCCAGACCGTCAATCTCTGGGCGACGACCAAGAACGTGCACAACTTCGTGGCTCCGCCCGATGACCGCATGGAGCTGCAGAACACCTACATTCAATAGTCGGTCTTGCCTGCCGTGGTGATGGTTGTTGCGCATCATACGCGCCAGCCATCACCAGTCGGCTGGGCTTATGGAGTTAAGCAACTACCATGATCGCCTATGTGGTGCGCCGCATCGCGCAAAGCATCCTGGTCCTCGTCGGCATCTCGGTCATCGTCTTCGCTGCCCTGCACCTGACGACCGACCCTGCCGCGGCCATGCTGCGCGGCGGCACGCCGACCAAGGCCGACATCCTGGCGTTGCGCCGGCATCTCGGCCTCGATCAGCCATTGCCCGTGCAGTTCGCCATCTTCATCGCCGATGCCGTGCGCGGCAACTTCGGCACCTCCTACTACTACAACAATCCGGCTTTTTCGCTGGTCATGGATCACCTGCCGGCGACTCTTGAGTTGACGGTGGCCGGGATGGCCGTCTCGTTACTGATCGCCTTCCCGCTCGGCATCCTCTCGGCCGTGCGGCGCAATTCGTGGCTGGATTTCTTCGGCCGCATCTTCGCGCTGTTGGGGATTTCGTTCCCCAACTTCTGGCTCGGCATCATGTTGATCTTGATCTTCGCGGTGCGCCTGAACTGGGTGCCGCCGTCCGGGTACGGTGGGATTCAGTATCTCATCCTTCCCGCCGTCACGCTCGGCATGATCCTGGCCGGCATCTCGACGCGATTGATCCGCTCCAGCGTGCTGGACGTGCTGGCCGCGGACTACGTGCGCACGGCGCGCGCCAAGGGGCTGCCGAGCCTGCAGGTCATCACCCGCCACGTCGTGCGCAATGCCTTGCTGCCGGTCGTCACCTACATCGGGCTGCAATTCGGTACATTGCTAGGAGGGGCGGTCATCGTCGAGCAGGTGTTCTCCTGGCCGGGCGTCGGCCAGCTTGCCCTGGGCGCCGTTAACCAGGGTGATTTTCCGCTGGTGCAGGCCAGCGTGCTGGTCCTTGCCACCATCCTCATCCTCGTCAATCTGCTCGTCGATCTGAGCTACGTCTTTATCGACCCGCGCATCCGCTACTAGCCGGCAGGAGGGTGAGAGGTCATACATGACGATGGATGCGACTCTGGCCCACGAGGGCGACACGTCGTTCGAGGCCGATCTGGGCCGGCGGCGGTTGCAGCGATTGCGCGCTCACCTCAATCCCGGTGTGGTCTTCGCCGGAATCGTCCTGCTTGTCGTGCTGGCCTGCGTCGCCGTGCCCGCGTGGATCACGCCCGGCGACCCCAATACCCTCGATCTATCGGCCCGCTTGCTCGGACCGGGCTCGCCCGGGCACTTTCTGGGGACCGATCCCCTGGGCCATGACGTCGGGCGCCTGATCGTCGACGGCACCCGCCTCTCGATTTCAATTGCCATCGCCGCCGTGGCGCTCTCCTGCGCCATCGGCGTCGTGCTGGGTCTTGTCTCCGGCTATGCCGGCGGCTGGGTGGAGGCGGTGATCATGCGCTGGACCGATATCCAGCTCTCCTTCCCCTTCATCCTGCTGGCCATCCTGGTGCTCACGCTGTTCGGCGGCGGCATCGCCAACCTGATCATCGTGCTGGCCATCACCGGCTGGATGGATTACGCCCGCGTGGTGCGCAGCCAGGTGCTATCTACCAAGGAGCGGGACTACGTGCTCGCGGCGCGGGCGATGGGAGTGGGATCGATCGGCATGCTGCGCCGGCACATCTTCCCTAGCGTGGTCTCGTCGATCATCGTGCTGGCCACGCTCAACACCAGCATCAACATCCTGTTCGAGGCGGCGTTGACCTTCCTGGGCCTTGGCATCAGCCCTGAGACTCCCACCTGGGGCGGTATGCTCAGCGACGGGCGCGTCTACCTGAGCACGGCCTGGTGGATCGCCACATTCCCGGGCCTGGCCATCATGTTCACGGCCCTGGCTATCAACATCATGGGCGACTGGCTGCGCGACACGCTCGACCCGCATCTGAGCCGGGCGGGACGGGCATGAGCGTACAACCTTCCATGCTCTCGCCGGACAACCTCTTCGCGGCGGGCGGCTTGCTGGATGACCGCGACGGCGATACACTGCCGGATGCGGTGCGCGCCTGCCTGGTCCTCGGGCCTGACGCCGGATTGCCCGAGCACCTGGCCGCGGTCGACCTGGCGGCCCGTCTCGGCTTCGGCTCCATGGCCCTGCACCGGCCGCTCGTCGCCCCACATCCCGCGCCGGTCCCGTCCGGTCGCATCCCCGTCCACCTGGGCCGCCCGGACACCATCGCCCCATCATGCCCGCTCGTCCTGGCCGCGGAGCTGGCCAAGTTGGCACCCGGCATGGGACTTGTCGCGGTGTTGAACGGCGCCACGCCCGCCGTCTTGATCGCCGGGGCGGATGCGGCCGGCCTCGCCAGGGCCGTGCGTGCCGCGACCGCGCCGGGCGCATGGCCGCCCGGCGTGCCGAAGGGGGTCGCGACGGGGCAGGGCGGTGAAGAGATCGCCGTGCTGCACGTAGACGGCACCGCCGGCGCCACCGCTCCGGCAGAGGACGGCGCCGAGCCGGCCGCGACGGCCGATCCGCCGGGGCGCCCACCGTTGCGCTCGCTCGCCGGCCTCTATGGCCCTGCTGGCTGCTCCGTCGACGGCGATGGCGACCTGCTGCCCGACCTGCCGCGCACTACCATCCTGCTTCCCGACGACCTATCCCCCTCCGAAATACGCGAGGCGGCGCACCTGGGCGCACGCCTGGGACTGGAAAGCCTCGGGCTCATCCTGCCCCTGGCCCACGCCTACGACGGAGCCGCGCGCGGCAGCCTGCCGGGAGAAGTGGCCATCCGCGTGGATCCGCTGCTCACCGGCGACGGTGCCGGCCTGGGCGCGGGACAGGGCGAGCTGCAATTGCAGGAGTCGGTCAGCGGCGCGCGCATCGTGCGGGCGTACGGAGGCGACGCCGCCGGCAGAGAAGCCGCGCTCGCCGAGCTAGCGACACTGGATTGTTGGACCTCGCGGCGGGTGCCGGCGCTTGAAGAGATCGAGCTGGCGCTGCAGCGGTTGTGCGCGCTGGTCGAGCCGGGCTCCTGGATGTGTGCCGTGCCAGCTGCCCTGGAAGACCTGCCCGCTCAAGCCCTGTCGGCGTCCGCGGAAGCGCTGCGCCTCACCCTCCCGCCCACGGAGCTGCCCGATGCTGCACGCGCCGCGATCGCTGGCTCGGTGGCGGAGTGGGCACAGGACCGGGCCCCCGGCCTGTCCATTGAGGTAGAGACGGTCCCCCGGCGGGCACCGAAGGTGGTCCTGGATCACCTGGAGCACCTGTCGTGGGAGGTTGATGAGGCTTGGTCGATCCTCGAGGCACGCGTGCTGCCGGCCCTGGCACGGCTGGCACCGGACGCCGCCTGGTGGCTGGATATCCGGCTCAGCGAGCCGGAAGGACGCCGTCGCCAGATCAGGGCAGAGATCCTGCAGCGCCTGCGTGGCGCCGGCAACTCCGCGGCCGCCAGCCAAGTCAGGGTGCTGCCGGCCTATCACCAGGGCCGGGCCTGGCTGCTCGAAGAGGTTGCTCCGCGCCTTGCCGGGCGCGACGTGGCCGCCATCGCGATACGCGCGCGGCGCTTCACGGCTCAGGAGCCCTGCCTGGAGCTGCCGATGCGCTGGTTGCAGGACCTGCATCCGGTCGATGAGTTGCTCGGCGAGCGTCTGAACCTGCCGCGCGAGGCGGTAAGCTTCGATCTGGCCGATGACCTGCCCGCGACCTACGTGGTCGAGGCCCGTGACGCGGCGGGAGCGGTTGTCCTGAACGCGCGCCTTGAGGTGGTGCATGGGCGCCGCCACTATCTGGCCGGGTTCCCGGAGTGGGGACACGTGCACCCGCCTACGGGGTGCGTCCGCCTGCTGGTCGATGATCGACCCATCATCGATCAGCCAGTTGCGCCCGATCCCGAACGCCTCTGGAATGCCGTGCAAGCGATTTTGCTGCCGCGGCTGCGCGACCACGTCCTGGAGGTCACGCACGGTACGCCGCGCCCGCAGGATCAGCCGTTCTTCGAGAATCTGACCATCGATGCCTGGTTGAGCGAGGATGACCTGGCGCTGGGCGTGCGCGAAGAGCGCTTCAGCCCCCTGGAAAGCCTGCACGAAGACCTGTACTTCATGCTGCTCGACTATTGCACGGCGCTGCTGAGTGCGGCGGCGGATCAGCCGTACCTGCCACCCTGGGTGCGGCCGCCCGACGCGGGCGAATCGCCGCGCGGGGCCCGCCTGTGGACCGCTCCCGGCCTCATCGTGCCGCGTATCCACCGGCGCGACGGCGGCGCGGGCCGCGTCCGTTTTCGGATGGCCGCGGCCCCCGGCAGCCCTCAACTGAGCTGGAGCCGCGGCGAGCAGTCCGGTACCATCCCGCTGCTGCCGGTGTCCGGCGTCGACATCAGGGTGGTCGGCCTGCAGGTGCCCGCGCGCCGGCTGACCCTTGCCATCGACGGCAACCCGGAGGAGATCGCCCTGGCGCGCAGCATCGTGAATACCTGGAGTATGCTCCGTGCGCAGGGCACGCCGATCGACATCGGGGTTGCGGTGCCGTGGACGCTGCACGTGCAGGGCGACCCCCTGCCCGCTCCGCGCCCGGCCGCCTCAACGGTCGAGGAAGGAGCAGGCGAGAGCGAATCGGGCACAGTTCCGGCCCCGCATCGGGCAGTGCCGATGGCCGTCTCCACCGAGGCCCTGGTGCCGTGGGATCGCGTACTGGGATTGTCCGAGATAGCGGAGGTCCTCACGGTGTTGGACCGATCGCCCCACATCCACGTGTACCGGGCCGGGCGCTCCGCTCATGGCCGCCCCTCCTACGCCATCGAGGCCACCTTGCCGCGCGAGGCCGGGATCTGGTCGCGCGCCAAGTTGTGCGCCTGGCGCTGCACGGCGTTGTTCATCGCGCGCCACCACGCCAACGAAGCGTCCAGCACCAGCGCGCTGCTGCGGCTTGCCGCCCTGCTGGCCACCGACCCGGACTGGCAGGCCTACCTCAAGCGCGTCAACGTGGTCATCATTCCCTGTGAAAACCCGGATGGCACGGCGCTGCACGAGGACCTGCAGGGCGAGCACGCCACCTGGATGCTGCACGCCGGCCGCTACAACGGCGCGGGGCTGGAGTTCGTGTCGGAGTACGCCAATCCGCTCACCCCGCATGCCGAGGCGCTGGTGCTACCATCCCTGTTCGGGCGCTGGGCGCCCGATATCGTGTGCGACGACCACGGCTTTCCTTCCCACGAGTGGGGACAGTTGTTCGCCGGCCACGGCAACCCCTGGTTCCGCGACTACTGCATTGCACAGGGGCTGTTCTTCAGTATTTTGCCCCGGGTCGCCGGCCCTCGTTACCCGCTGCACGGCACGGCAACCGACGAGATCAGGCGGCGTCTGGTCAGGGCCGTGGCCGACGACCCGGAGATACGGGCGCGCAACGCCATCCTCGCCGACCGCTATCGCCTCTTCCTCCATAACTGGGCGCCCGACGCCTTTCCGGCCCCCTACGAAGAGGATGTGCTGATGCACGTCCGCGACTACAACCCGGACGTGGCGGAGCAGGCCCGTGCGTCGTACAGTGGGTACGCCGGCCGGTATCCCGGTGTCACCACCCTCAGTATGGTTACAGAGGTGGCGGATGAGACCGCGCAGGGCCGCTACATGGCCCTCTGTGCGCACGCGCAACTGGTGGCAGACATCGTGCTGCTCGATTACCTCTATGAGGCCAACGCACCGGCCTCCGTGCAGCATGCGCAGCGCCACCTGCACGGAGGCGCGACGCTGCTGACGGCCACGCGTCCGCGGCCGGTCCTGGCCCCGGCTACCCCGTCGCCCGCGCGCCCGCGCCTGACGGTGCCGCGGGTATAGCGCAGCGTGGCAGAAGGGGCCGGGCGATTACACTTAAAGGAGCGGGCAGGTTGGGAAACACCGGGAGGTGCATGCGCCGCCCGGAAACCCCGCACTTCAGTGCGGGTACCCGCCGGGATGAATCCCGGGGGTTCCCCGGCCACGCTGGAGGCATACTCCGAAGGCACACTGGCAGATAGGGAGATTAAGAGAGCGATGAAGATAGCGTTTGTCGGAGGAGGGAGCTATGCCTGGGGGCCGGACCTGCTCGGCGACCTCGCCCAGAGCAGGACACTGCGGGGCACGGTCTGCCTGAACGACATCGACCCGGTGGCCGGAGAGCGCATGCAGCGCCTGGGCCGAATGTACATGGCCGCTGCAAGTGCCCCGTTTGAGGTGAGCTACACGCCGTCGCTGGACGAGGCGCTCGACGGCGCCGACTATGTGCTGCTCAGCATCACCACCGGCGGGCTGCGCGCCATGTGCGGCGACCTGGAGATCCCCCAGCGCTACGGCATCTACCAGACGGTCGGCGATACGGTCGGCCCGGGCGGGATCGCGCGCGGGCTGCGCAACATACCGGTGATCGTGGACCTGGCCCGACGGATGGAACGCCTCTGCCCCAACGCCTGGCTGCTCAATGTCACCAACCCGATGACCACGCTGTGCCGCGCCGCGACCCGCGCCACCTCCATTCGCACCATCGGCCTGTGCCACGAGTATCGGGGCGTACAGATGCACGCGCGCGAACTGCTCGGGCCGGACGCCGAGGTGGACGGCTGGCAGGTCGCCGGCGTCAATCACCTGCCCTGGGTCGTCGGGGTCGAGCACGCATCACTGCAACGCCTGCGCGACCGCCTTGCCGCGGCACTGCCGGAACCGGATCCCCAGGGCGATCCTTTCGGCGACCGGTTTCGCGTCAAGCTGGAGATGTTCGACCTCTACGGCACCTTTCCCGCTGCCGGCGACCGGCACGTGGCCGAGTTCTTCCCGTCCTATCTCGGCTCTCCCGACGAGGCCTTCCGGCGCTACGGGCTGCTCCTGACGCACATCCACCACCGCGAGAGCACTCGCGCCAGGGATATCGAGGCGGTGCTGCGCCAACTGGACGGGCGCGACCCCATCAATCTGGCGCCATCCGGCGAGCAGGCCGTCGGCGTGATCGAAGCGCTGGCCGGTTTCGGCAGCCGTGAGTTTGTGGTCAACATCCCCAATCAGGGACAACTGGCGGGCATCAGGCCCGGCGCGGTGGTGGAATGTGTGGCCACGGTCGACGGCGACGGCGTCCACCCGTTACCTATGCCCGATCTACCGCCCGGCCCGGCGGCGTGGGTACAGACCCACGTGGCGGCGCAGGAGCTCGTGGTGCAGGCCGCGCTGGAGGAGCGCATGGACCTGGCGCTGCAAGCCATCTTGATCGACCCTTTGAGCCACCGGCTCAGCACCGCGGACGCGCGTGGCATGTTGCACGAGCTGGTAGAGCATAATAAAGCAGTGTGAAGGAGAAGGAGAAACAGATGCCTTACCGCGGTCTGGGACGCACCGGCGTCCAGGTCTCGCCGCTCTGCCTCGGCGCCATGAACTTCGGCGAGCCCACCCCGGAGGAAGAATCGCTGCGCATCATCGATGCCGCGCTCGACGGCGGCATCAATTTCATCGACACGGCCAATGTCTACGGCAACGGCGAGAGCGAGCGCATCGTGGGACGCGCCCTGCGGCGCAACGGCCGGCGCGACCAGATTGTGCTGGCCACCAAGGTGCACGGCGAGATGGGGCCGGGTCCCAACGAGCGCGGCAACAGCCGCTACCACATCATCAAGGCCTGCGAGGATTCGCTGCGCCGCCTTCAGACCGAGCATATCGACCTGTACCAGTTGCACCGGCCCGCGCTGGACATCCCGCAGGACGAGACGCTGCGGGCGCTGGACGATCTGGTGCGCGCCGGCAAGGTCCGCTATATCGGCTGTTCGACCTTCCCGGCCTGGATGGTGATGGAGGGCCTCGCCATCAGCGAGCGCTACAACCTGGCGCGCTTTATCTCCGAGCAGCCGCCCTACAACCTGCTCGACCGCCGCATCGAGAACGAGTTGGTGCCCCTGGCGCAGCGCTATGGCCTGGGGCTGCTGCCGTGGTCGCCGCTGGCGGGCGGCATCCTGGCCGGACGCTACGACGACGCGTCGGCGACTCCGGCGGGCTCGCGCCTGGAGCGCACCGGACGGGAAAGCCCCTTCGGCCAGCGCGTGACCAGGCGCGGCGTGGCCGTGGCGCGCGAGATGGGCTCCATCGCCCGCGAGCGCGGGCTGACCTCCAGCCAACTGGCCCTGCTGTGGTGCAAAGACCAGCCGGGCATCACCTCGCCGATCATCGGCCCGCGCACCATGGAGCAGTTGCAGGACGCGCTCAAGGTGCTGGAGATGGACTTGGGGGCCGAGGACGCCGCGCGCCTCGACGCGCTCAACCCCCCGGGTGGCGCCGTGAGCGACTTCCATAACAGCAATCCGTGGATGAAGACCCGCATCCGCGATGAGTGAGCCCACGGCGGGCTGGAATAGGAGTAGGTACCTTCGGTATTGGGGAAGCCTGACACTGAAGTGTCATGGCAGGGTACGGGCACTGAAGTGCCTTTGATGCGCCACTGTCCGGCTTTAGCCGGTATGTGCCTTCCAGGCGACTTCAGTCGCCGGCCCTATCCACGCATTGGCACGCTTGACAATGACCCCGGCGCAGTGATTAACTGTCGGCCATGCGAGATCGCGCATAGCAAGAAAGGACGTACTAGTGACAGGTATCCCACGGCGCCAGGTGCGCCCCTACGCGCCCGCCGCCCTCTTTGCACTGATCGCTCTCCTGGTTTCATCGGCCAACGCACGCGCCACCGCTCCGCGCGACACGCCGGTGCGCGGCGGCCAGATCTCCATCGCCTTTACCGAAGACGTCGTGACCTTCGACGCCGCCCAGGCCTATAGCGATGACTGGGTGGTCATGAACGGCACGCTGTACAATGGGCTCTACCAGTTCGACCGCAATGGAAAGCCGCAACTGGACCTCGCCGCCGCCCCGCCGCGGGTTAGCGCCGACCGCAAGACCTGGACCTTCAAGCTGCGCCAGGGGGTCAGATTCAGCAACGGCATGGAGATGACCGCCGACGACCTGAAGTATTCGATCATGCGCGCGCTGGACCCCCATCTCAAGCCGGCACCGTCCTGGGGCCAGACCACCGACACCATATTCAAGGGCGCCCAGGACTTCATCGACGGCAAGAGCAAGGATGTGTCGGGCATCCAGGTGCTGGATAAGTACACGATTCGTTTCACGCTGAACCAGCCGGTGGCCATCTTCCCCTACATCATGGCCGAGACCTTTAATATGGTGGTGCCCAAGGCCGTGGTCAGCAAGGAGAGCGCGGACTACTTCGCCAGCCATCCGGTCGGCACCGGTCCGTTCATGCTGCAGAGCTGGCAGAAAGGCGTCAAAGTCGTCTTCGTGCGCAACCCGTATTACTTCCGCAAGGGCAAGCCATACCTGGACAAGGTGACCGTCTATGTCAACGTGGCCGCCAATGTCATCGCCCTGAAAGTGGAGAAAGGCGAATTGACCGGGTTCGGCGTGGCCAACGAATTGAGCCCTGCCGACCTGCAACTGGCCGAGCAGGATCCCAAGCTGAAGCGTTTCCTCGTTCCGGCGCCCACGGTCATCGTGACCTGGCTGGATCAGAACACGCACGATCCATTGCTGAAGTCGCTTGCCTTCCGCCAGGCCGTGGCCATGGCCATCAATCGCCCGCACCTGGTGAAGCTGCTCGGCGGGCTGGGCATCCCCGCCAACCAGCTCTACATCCCGCTCGACCCGCAGTACGACAAGTCGCTCGACGCGGCGCCGATCTACCCGTACAATCCAACTAAGGCAGCAGCCCTGCTCAAGCAGAGCGGCTACCACGGCCAGCCGGTGCAGTTCCTCTACTCCAACAACCAGGTCTTCGACGCCGATATGGCGCCGGGCATCGAGCAGGATCTGAAGGCCATCGGACTAAATGCCACCGTGCGAGGTGTCGCCCATACCTCCCTCCTGGCGACGACGCAGGCGCTGACGGGCCATCAACTGTCGACGGCCTTCTGGGGCATCGACTTCCCGGATGGCTACGATATCTACTCCGGGGAGATGGCCTGTAACGCCAACACGGTCGGCGGCTCGGCGGCGCACTACTGCGATCCACAGGCCGACAACATCGTCAACCGGGCCGAAGCCCTGAACCTGGGCAAGGACCGCGACACTCTGCTGCAACAGGCGCAGATCCGCATCTTGCGCTCGGCCAGCAAGGTGCCGCTGGTCTTCCTGAAGAACGTGGAGATGGTGTCGCCGAACCTGGGCGGTTATTATTACCATCCCACCTTCTCCTGGCAGTTCGAAAACTACTGGCTGAAACACTAGGCGGTAGGTGTTGGGCGCTAGGCGTTAGGAATCGCGCATCTCCTAACGCCTATCCCCTAACGCAACAGCGGGGGCAGACGGATGGGCTACCGTGATCGCTCGCTACGGCTGGCCACGCCGCGCATGGCGCGGCGCGCCGGCATACCGCGCGCGCGTCCGCGTCCCGCGCCGCCCCTGTCGCCGCTGGCCGCCATCGTCCAGCGCTCGCTGCTGCTCGTGGCCATAGCCGTCTGGCTTCCCGCAGGGTACATCCTCTTTCATCGCGATCCCGGCTGGCCCTGGGAGGATGGAGCGCTGCTGCACAGCAGCGTGACCCTGCCGGTTCACCCGTCAAACACGGGGTCCGAGCGCCAACGTGCCATCATCCTGACGGTTCTGCTGGCGCTCGGGATAGGGCTGTACGCCGTATGGACCGCCGTTGAGATCGTGCGGATACGTCGGGGCGGCTGGGAATCCGCGTGGAAGACCATCTATTCCTACGCCGTGCTCGGCCTGATGGGCGGCCTGTTGCTCAGCAGTGTGGGCCAGGCCGACACGTTGCGGCTGACGACCGGCGGCATCTGGTTTGCGTGGGGACTTGTCCCCTGGAATCGCATCCAGACCTATCATTGGGACCGCAACATGGGCACCTTTGTGGACGGCGCGCCGGACAGGCCCACGGGCAACGACAACCTGACGCTGCGCCTGTCCGACAGCTTCCCCTACCCGCACACCCTCACCTGGGGCATCTCCGCATCCGAGGCAGGACAGGTCGATCTCATCCTGCGGCGGCACTTCCCGCATCGGGGTAATCGGCCGCCGTTCGTGGGATCGCCTTGACACACCATACTGGGGTGAGGGTATGCGCTATGGCCGTCGCGCAAAGCGCGCAAGAGCGCAGAACACTTCTCTACAATATCGGCTGGGATACCTACAAGCGCCTGCTGCGGGACCACGCCGATGCCGGTTCGCCCAGGTTCACCTACGATCGGGGGACGCTGGAGATCACGAGCCCGTTGCCCGAACACGAGCGCTTCAATCGCGCCTTGCAGTTGTTGCTGCCCGTGCTAGCCGGGGAGCTTGGAATAGAGATCTACAGCCTGGGCTCGACAACCTTCGATCGCGAAGACCTACAGCGCGGCTTCGAGGCCGATTCGTGCTTCTACGTGCAGAACGCTCAACGCGTGCAAGGCAGGGAGAGGATCGATCTCCAGGTAGATCCGCCGCCAGATCTGGTCATTGAGATCGATATCACCCATCCGTCGCTCGACAAACTCCCCATTTACGCGCAGATCGGCGTGCCCGAGGTCTGGTGCTTCGACGGTGAAAGGTTGCGAATCCTGGTGCTGGAGAACGACGGATACGCCGACAGTCCACGCAGCCGCGCACTACCCCCTGTGACCGTCCAGGGGCTCACCGCCTTGTTGCCGGCAAGCATAGGGAGTGGCGACATCGCCTGGATCCGCCAGGCGCGAACGTGGGCACAAACGCTTTCGGGCACAACGGAAACGTAATGGGTAGCCCTCTCTTTCAACGGCGGGCGTCGAATATCACTCATCCCCCCTCAGCAACAGAATGACTTACGTCTCTCTCGCTTGACGATGTGCTGCCAATGTCAGTACAATTGATCTATATCCATCCGTGAGCAGGATGGGCGGAATGGACGCGGTAGATTGTGCCGCTAAGGAGGACGCGATGCCTAGACCGAGACGAGAGCGACCTGAAGCGCGCCGGCAGACAAAGGAGGAGCGCTTGCAGGTGCGGATGACGCCGGATCTCAAACGTCAACTGGCCGATGTAGCGCAGTTCCGCGGGTTGTCCATGAGCGACTTCGTGACCCTGGCCATTAGCGAGGCCGTCACAAAAGCGAACCATGAACGCCATGTCATCGAAATGTCGCGAGAGGAAAGCGTCTGGCTGGCCGAATTATTGCTGAATCCGCCTGCCCCCAACGAGCGTATGGTCGCCGATGTCGAGAGATACAAGCACCTCGTTCGGCCTTAGCGTGTGATGGATGCCCCGTTCGCGATCAGGCCACTGCGGGCGCAGGACCTGGCAGCCATCATCACGCCGTCAGGGCAGGGCGGCCCAGACGAGGAGGCATTCAAGCCATGGTTCAGTGGGCAGTGTGACGCTTTCTCCTGCGGGGACAGTGCACTGGATCGCTATCTTCGGACTCAGATCACGCAAGACTTACGCCGGGATATTGCCAAGCCGTTTGTGATGGTCGAGGTAGCAACGAGGAGACTGGCTGGATATTACACCCTTTCAACAGCTTCTGTCAGGCTCGACGACCTCCCGCCCGACACCTTCAAGCGGTTGCCACGATACCCCGACTTCCCCGCCGTGCTGATCGGACGCCTCGCCATCGACCACCGCTATCAAGGGCGGGGCCTCGGAAGCGCCCTACTCATCGACATCTATCGCCGAACCAAGCGCATCACGCTGGAGGCGGCTGTCCTGGGCATCATTGTCGATGCGACCGATGACGCCGCTCGGTCCTTCTATGAGAAGCACCAGTTCCAACGGTCGCCCGTCAATCCGTATCGCCTGATCCTGCCGATGCAGACCATCCGGCAGCTCGCCATCGAGTAGCGCCCGATGGTCTGACTGGAGAACCGGTGTGCCAGGTGCTCATGCCGGTGGCTGATCCCCCTCCTGGTGAGTTGCCTCACTGCCCTGATCCGTGGTCCACGGCCGTCGGAACAATACCCGGATCGGCGCGAGCGTCTGGGGATCGAGGTGTATCCGTTCCACGTCCTCGCCGGTCGACACGTTGCGAGCCGTTTGTTCGATCACGTCCCGGCCATGCTCGTCCTGAACGGTTTTCTTCTCGATCGTCACGCCCGCGGCGTCAAGCACCTCTTGGGCCACGCGGATCGGCGCGCCCATAATCGTGGCCAGTGTCAAGGCGTCGCTGGGCCGGGCGTCCACCGTAGCAGGCCCTGCCGGCCCGTCGATGAGCGCCGTCGCGTAGAACACATCGCCGACCAGCTTGCTGACATGAACCTCGCGCAGGGTCGTTCCCGTTGCCTGGAGCACGTTTGCCATGAAGGCAATGGTCATTGGCCGCGGCAACTCCAACTTCCCCAGCGCATTGGCGAGGGCAAAGCCCTCCGCTTCGCCGATCCAGATTAACAGGTAGCGGGACCCGGCAACTTCCTCCAGGACCATGACGTGATGGCCGCGGTTGTCGGGGTCATCCGCGTCCTTGCGGACGCTCTCGATCCGCATCTCGATCAGAGGCGCCTCGGTAGGCGTTACCATCTCCTGATCCTCCCATAGCTCCCATAGACGCCGGCGTAGCGTGCCGCGCGCTTTGTGCAGGCGCGTTTTGAGCGTGCCGACCTCGATGCCCAGATGGGCGGCCGTCTCGGCGTGCGTCAGGCCGAGCAGGTAAAAGAGCACCACGGCGGCGCGCTGGCCGCGCGGCAAGTCCGCCACCGCACGCTGCACCCGCGCCCGCAGATCGGCCACTTCGGCCCGCTCTTCCGGGCCGAGGCTTTCGTCCGGGATGTCGCGCTCGGGGGCGTGGCGCCCTCCGACGACCGCCTCCCACGACAGGTCGAGACGCTCGTGGCGCCGCAAGCGGTGACGGCAGATGTTCAGCCCGATGCCGCTCAACCACGACCCGAATTGCTCCGCCCGCTTCAGGCGGTCGAGGCTGAGGAACGCCTGAAGGGTGGCTTCCTGTGCCACGTCGT